>OUNM010484248.1_pt1 | contig 217219 bp, 201 predicted proteins | sample 1769961 | NCBI WGS metagenome assembly OUNM01 (sample SAMEA3914820, study PRJEB12502) | metagenome | biome: forest; material: soil | place: USA | collected 2012-03-12 | depth 0.3 m
GCGCTCCTCTTTTGGTGACTTTTCTCTGGCGCGTCAGAGAAAAGTTACCCGCCATCGCGGGGCGGATTCCCGCGGCACTGCACGCGAGTCATGAGGACCTTCACAAAGCCTCCTACCGCTTCTCCGGCGCCAGCCCGGCAAGCGACTCCACCAACCGCGCATGCGCTTCCAGATCCACCGGCCTCAACTTCGGCACCGTCCTCGCCGGATAGTCACCGAGATAGTTGCCGCCTTTCCAGTTCCGCACCGGCCTGACCGGCCTCGGCACAAAACCGCCGCCGCAATTCGGGCAGACATTGCTCAGCAGGCCTTCCGCGCATTCCACGCAGAAGGTGCATTCGAAGCTGCAGATGCGCGCCGCCGTCGACTCGGGCGGCAGGGCGACATCGCAGTGCTCGCAGCTGGGGCGAAGTTCCAGCATGGTCAGCGGCTCTTTCGGTAAGGCTCGTCTTCGACGATGAAGTCCTGCTCGCGCATCGAGTCCGCAATCCAGTCCTCGACGGTCGGATGCGCCAGCACGGCATCGCGATAGGCCGCGGCGGCTTCGGATACCAGCAGGCCGAAGCGGCTCAGCCGCACCGCCACCGGTGCGAAATAGGCGTCCGCGGCGCTGAATTCACCAAACAGGAAAGGCCCGCCGCTGGTCTTGAGTGCATCGCTCCAGGCGGCGTCCAGGCGCGCCACGTCGGCGCGCAGGGCCTCGTCCTCGGCCCAGAGCTTCTGGCCGACATCGGGGAAGAAGACCTCGATGTTCATCGGGCAGACGGTCCGCAGCCGCGTGAAGCCGGCGTGCATCTCGGCGCACAGGCTGCGCGCACGGGCGCGGGCCTGGACATCGCGAGGCCAGATGGCGTGCTCGGGGTGGCGGTCGGCGATGTACTCGGCGATGGCCAGCGTGTCCCAGACGGTGAAGCCATCGTCCTCGACGATGACGGGCACACGCTTGGTGGGCGTGACGCCGGTGATGACCCGGTTCCACTCGGAGCCCTCGCTGAAGTCGAAGCGCAGCTTGACCTCCTCGAAGGGAATGCCGAAGGCCGCCAGCAGCACGCCGCTGCGCATGGACCAGGACGAGTAGTTCTTGTTGCCGATATAGAGCTTCATTTCATCTTTCGCGTTGCAGCCGGCGAGCTTACCGACGGTGCCGCGCGAGCGGGATGAGCAATCCGCAAGGGATTAATGCCTGGCGCGCCAGGCGTCGAGGCGCGCGACGCCACCGGTGGACGACAGATAGGTCGGCAGCACGGCTTCCAGCGAACTGGGCCTGATGCCAAGTTCCGCCAGGCCCGGCAGCTGGCCGCTGGGCACATTGGGCACGCTCAGCGAAGCGAGGTTGTCGCGCGACAGCAAGGGCTCGCCGGGCAGGCATTCCATGAAGAGGGCCTGCAGCGAAGCCAGCGCGTGGGGCAAAGCCAGCACCGGCCGTTCGCAACCGGCGACGCGGCCGGCCAGCTTCACCAGCTCGGCCAGCGTCAGCTCGCGCGGCCCGGCGATCTCGTAGGTCTGGCCGACGGACTCGCGGCGCAGCAGCACCTCGACCAGGGCGCGCGCCAGGTCCTGCACCCACACCGGCTGCAGGCGCGCCCCGGCCCCGCCCAGCGGCATCAGCGGGAACAGGCCCTGCAGCCGCGCGAACAGATTGACGCTGTGGTCGCCGTCGCCAAAGACCAGCGACGGCCGCACCAGCGTCAGTGCCATCGGGTGGGTCTGGGCAGCGACCTGCAGGGCTGCCTCGCCCGCCGCCTTGCTGCGCAGATAGCGCGAGGGTGCATGCTCGGCCACGCCCAGGGCGCTGACGTGCACGAGGCGGCGCGCACCCGCCGCGGCAAGGCGCTTGGGCAGCTCCACATGCACATGCTCGAAGGCGGCTGCGCTGCCCTGCAAGATGGCGATGAGATTGACGACGGCGTCATGGCCCGGCAGCAGTCGCGGCAGATCCTTGAAGACGTCGGCCTGCACGACAGTGACGCCGGGCAGGCTCTGCACGCTCTGCGCATGCGGCAGGCGGCGCGTCGGCACGGTGATGCGCACATCGGCACCGCAGCGCCTCAGTAGTTGTTCGCACAGGGCGCGGCCGACAAAGCCGCTGCCCCCCAGAACGAGAACCGACAGGCTCATGATTTGCCATCCCCCACCGCCGCCGGCGGCACATCGCTGACATCCGCGGCGGCGGCGCCCGCCGGGCCGACACTGCGGCCCAGGCGCTCGCGCAGCGAGGTGGCGGGCAGGCCCATCACCTGGGCATAGATGGCGCCGCCGAGCAGCACCTTGCGGACATAGTCGCGCGTCTCGTTGAAGGGGATGTTCTCGGCCCAGATGGCGGCGTCCAGCACGGGGCCGTCACGCCATCGCGCGGCCCGGCCCGGGCCGGCGTTGTAGGCCGTGGCGGCCAGGGTCTGGGCGCCCTCGAAGCGGTCCAGCACCAGCTTCAGATAGAAGGTGCCGATGCGCAGGTTGAAGTCGCGGTCGTTCATCAGCTCGGCGCTGTAGTTCAGCCCCACCTTCTTGGCGGTCCACTTGGCGGTGGCGGGCATGATCTGCATCAGCCCGGCCGCACCCACGTGGGAGCGCGCATCCAGCGCGAAGCGCGATTCCTGGCGGATCAGGCCGTAGACATAGGCCGGATCGATGCCGCTGGCCTGGGCCTCGCGCTGCAGTTCGGCGCGGTGGGGCGTGGGGTAGCGCTGGGCGACGTCGATCTCGGCCTTGGTGCGCTCGCTGGTATTGATGCACCGATCCCAGACCTCACGGTCGCAGGCTTCCTGGGCCGCGGCCAGCAGGGCGCGGTCACCCATGCCGCGCAGCGAGAAATTCCACTCGCGCACGCCTTCGCTGCGCAGGCCCAGGTCGATGAGTCGCAGCGCCCGTGTGAGCCCCGCATGCTGCTTGGCCGCCCGCCGCTCGTCGGCCGTCAGTGGCGCCGGCGCGGGCGGCAGCGGCGTGGGCAGGCCCAGCTCTTCCGCGGCCAGGCGGCCGAAGTAGTTCAGCGGCATCGACGACAGCGCCGTGAGCTGGACGCGAGCGCCATGGGCATCACCCTGCAGCCGCGTCGCGCGAGCCTTCCAGTAGGCCCAGGCGGGGTCGCGCTGTTCGGCGGCGCTCATGCGCTCGATGGCGCGCAGGGCGGCGGCCGGTTGGCGTGCGCGCAGCGCGGCGCGGGCCGCCCAGGCGAGGGACTCGTCGCTCCAGGCCAGGTCGGGGGCGAGCTTGTCGGCGCGCTCGAAGGCGGCCGGCGCGCTGTCCTGCAGGCGCAGGGCCGACTGGCGCCCGATCTGCATCCACAGCCAGGCCTGCAGGTCGTTCGGCAGCTTGCTCCATTTGTCGCGCAGCAGGCCGGCGGCCTGGTCGGGGTCGTTGGCGGCGACACGGGCCAGGGCCAGGGCCGTCAGCTCAGCCTCGGGTCGCGGCGCGCTGCGGGCCTGGCGCGTCAGGTAGCGGCCGGCGTTGTCCTGCAGGTCGGCGAGCTTCTGGTCCAGCGGCTTGGCCGCAAGCAGGGCCACGGCCTGGCGTGCCGCACGCGGGCGGCTCTGCTCGGTGGCCAGGCGCGCCTTGGCCCACACGGTGTCCGGCTTGAAGAGGCCGGCGTCGAACAGCGCCCCGGCCAGCTGCACGCAGCCGTCATCGCCATCTTTCTGGGCCATCCACGCCGCTCGCGCGGCGTTCACAAACTCTGCTCGCGCGGCCTCGGCGTCAGCCTTGGTGCCGGTGGCCTGGTCGGCCAGCATCGCATAGCAGGCCACCTCGCGGTCGTCGCGCATCTGATAGTTGGCGTGGTCGCGCTTGAAATTGGCCCAGTCGCGGCGGCGGCCCAGCTCCAGCAGCCAGTCGTTGCGCAGGCGATCCTCGACATAGCTGCCGGGATAGCGGGCGTAGAAGGCGTCCATCTCGGGCTGGCGCACCTCGGCCAGCCGCGCATTGAGGTCGAAGTACTCGACCCAGCCCGCCAGCGGATGGGTCTGGGCGCGCGCCGCCTCGGCATAGGTGGCCAGGCGCTTGCGGTCACGCTTGACCCAGGCATCGCGGGCCTGCACGGCGAGGTCGGCATCGGCGGGCGGCTGCGGCGGGGCCGCGTCGGCGCTCAGCGCCACCGACAACAACAGGGCCAGGGCCCCGCGGCTGATGTTTTGGAAGACTCGACCACCCATCTGACTCATGCGCTTCACGCCTCGCAACTGCTTCACTTGGCATGCGCTGGGCCAGCTGGCCGAGCGCCTGCGCCTCTGGCTGAATTTAACCCAGGGAAACCCGTGGCTTCGCGATTTACGCAGGCGCGTGTCTTGCCCACGAGTTAGGGGCTGGAGATAGCGCTATCTCTTCCTTAATCTTGCACGCCAATCGACCAGGAGACCGGTGATGAAGACTGCCGCACGACGCCTGTTGTTGGGGGCTTCGGCCCTGCTGCTGAGCCTGGCCGCCCAGGCCAACCCGGCGGTCTACCCGAGCCCCGGTACGGAGGCGCCGGCCAGCAGCTTCACGGCGGGCGCCAGTGGCACGCTGGTGGCTTACTACACCGGCGAGGCGGGCGGCTTCACCAACCTCGTCGGCGCGCGCATCAATGGCGTGGACGGCACACCGGGGCTGGACAACCACGCCAGCGCCTATGGCCAGACCTTCGTGCTGGGCAAGGTGAGCGTTGGCGACAGCCTGGTCTTCTTCATCGACGCCAACAGCGGCGCGGCGCGCTATTACAGCGACGTCAGCCTGAACAGCGACCATGTCAACCATGTCTGGGCGGCCGCTTTCACCGGCGATGCCCAGGTGCCGGCCGGTACCAACCTGGCCTTCGAGGACCTGCCCAGCGGCGGCGACTTCAACTACCGCGACCACAGCATCGTCTTCCAGATCCAGGCCGTGCCCGAGCCGGCCAGCTGGGCACTGCTGCTGGCCGGCGCAGCCGGCTTGTCGGCCTGGCGCCGCCGCAGCCGCTAGCTCGCGTCCAGGTTCCAGCCCTCGATCTCGAAGCGCAGCCGGCCGCGGATGCCGGGGTTGGTGGGCTTCATCTTGCCGTTGGCGGCCACGGCGCTGCTGTCGAAGGGCACGCTGACCTCGATGCGGCCCGACTTCAGCTGCTTGGGCGCGATCTCGGTGTCGGCCATGGACACGCCGGCGTCCTGCCAGGCGTACTTGACCTTCCAGGCCTCGCCCTCCTTGGTCGGCGGCACCATCTCCAGGATCAGCGCATTGCGGAACAGATAGCCGCCCTCGAAGTGTTCGTTGAGCCAGAGCCGCTTCTCGATCTCGTAGTCGGGCACGCGCACGCCCAGTGTCATGCCATAGGCCAGCGAGCGCCGCTGCTTGTTGACCTTGGCCCAGTTGGCCAGGAAGACGCTGCTGAGGTAGAGGCTGGCGTTCTTCTGCCAGTCGGCCTGGGCCACGCAGGCCACGGAGTCCTCCTCGGAGGTGCGCCGCGTCAGATACCAGAGCTTGCCGCGCGGCGAGGCCTGCACCTCGATCTGGTAGAGGGCATTGACGGCGCGGCCGGCGTCGGCCTCGGCCTGCACCTTGTCGGGCAGACGGATGTCCTCGATCTCCAGCCACAGGTCCACGCGCACGTCGCCGAACAGGAAACGGGCCAGGTTCTGAAAGCCCTCCTCGCTGTTGACGATGCCGAAGTAGCCCGAGTGGGCGCGGTAGACAAAGGCCTTGGCGCATTGCTCGGTGATGTTGCCCTTGGCGTCCAGGCCGCACAGCGTCGCGTTCTCGATCTTCACCAGGCCGTCGCTGCCATGGCCGACAAAGCTGCGCGACATGCCGGCCGCGGCCTCGTAGTCCAGCCGGTTGCTGCCCACCAGCGTGAACACCCGCCGCGACGGGAAGCGCGCCTCGGGCAGCAGGTCCGCGCGCTTGTGCTTCTTGGCCGCGGCCACCAGGTCCAGATAGGCCGGCATGCGCTTGTCGCGGTCGAAGTTGGAGATGTCGTTGACGCTCAGCCAGGACGGGATGTTCTGGCCGAGCACGTCGATGCCGTTGTGCGGCGTGGCATAGGTGAAGAACTTGTCGACATGCTTCGCGACCTTCTCGGTATCCAGGGCCACGTTCTGCAGGAAGGCGCGGCAGACCAGCCCGCCCATGGAGTGGGCGACGAGGTAGCAGCGGAAGTCGGCCGGCTTGATCTTGTTGTCGGGGTTCTTGCAGACCAGGTCGCGCACCCGGGCCACGAGCTGCGACAGGCCCTTGGCGAAGTCCTCGATCTCGGGCGTCTTGCTGTTGCCCAGGTAGGAGGAGGCGGCGTCGTAGTAACGGTAGATGACGATGCTGCGGCTGCCGAGCTTGTTGCTGGTGGGCTTGCCCAGGGAGTCGGCCTCCCACTCGGGATCGACGATGTCGTAGCCGTCCTCGTAGACATCCTGGTAGCCGTACTCCGAGGCCAGGCGCACGACGGGCGACTCGAACACGTATTTGCGCGGCCTCTCGTCCTTGCTCGGCACGGCGCGGTACATGGTCGAGCCGAGGTTGAAGCCGCAGAAGGGGTCGGCCGTGGTCTCGTCGATCTCGCCGCGCGACATGGCATAGCCGCGCACATAGATGATGGGATGGAAGGGGGCGTCGGGCGTGGGCATGGCGGCTTCCCTGAGGGGGTGAAGACGACGGCGACCATAGTCCCGCCGGTACGCAGCGCGCCATCCCGCGCCCGGCCTTCATCCTCAGGGCTGAGGACCGACACGGGCCCTGGGTTTTAATAGCCCGATGAGTGCCGCCCCTCCCGACCGTCCCACCCTGCGCCGCGAGCTGCTGGCTGCGCGCCGCGAATTCGCGGCCGGCCCGGCCTTCCAGACCGCCCAGGCCGCGCTGGCCGTGCCGCTGCGCGAACTGCTGGCGCAGCTGGAGCCCGAACTGCTGGGCGTCTACTGGCCGCTGAAAGGCGAGTTCGATCCGGGCGATCTGCCCTATGCCCGGGCGCTGCCATTTGCGAAGCGCGACCCGGCCGAGATGGTGTTCCGCCGCTGGGACGGTGGCGCGACGACGGCGCAAGACGAATGCGGCATCGCCACGGCCACCGGCGCGGTCGCCGTGCCCGACGTCGTGCTGGTGCCCTGCGTCGGTTTCACGCGCGAGGGCTTTCGCCTGGGTTACGGTGGCGGCTACTTCGACCGCTGGCTGGCCTTGCATCCCGGCGTGACGGCCATCGGCCTGGCCTGGTCGGCGGCCGAGACCCATTTCCCCGTCGAGGCGCATGACCGCGCGTTGACGGTCATCTTGACCGAGCGTGAACTGATCGCTCCCGACTGAAAGCAACTCCCCCACGATGCATGACGGCATGACGCTGATCTCGACGCTGGCCGCGGCCTTTGGCCTGGCCCTGGTGCTGGGCCTGCTCGCGCAATGGGCGCGGCTGCCGGCCCTGGTCGGCTATCTGCTGGCCGGCGTGCTGATCGGGCCGCACACGCCCGGCTTTGTCGGCGACGTGCATCTGGCCCAGCAGCTGTCCGAGGTCGGCGTCATGCTGCTGATGTTCGGCGTCGGCCTGCATTTCTCGGTCGGCGACCTGGTGTCGGTCAAGGGCATCGCCTTGCCGGGCGCGCTGGTGCAGATGGCCGCGGCGACGGCCATGGGTGCAGGCCTCGCGCACTGGTGGTGGGGCTGGGACCTGGGCGCGTCGCTGGTGTTCGGCCTGGCGCTGTCGGTCGCCAGCACGGTGGTGCTGCTGCGCGCCCTGGAATCGCGCGAGCTGCTGCACACCGGCAATGGGCGCATCGCCGTGGGCTGGCTGGTCGTCGAAGACCTGGCCATGGTGCTGGCTTTGGTGCTGATGCCGGTGCTCAGTGGCCCCGGTGAGGGCGGCAGTGCGTTGTGGCTGACCATCGGCAAGACGCTGCTTGCCGTGGCGGCCTTCATCGCCGTCATGCTGGTGGTGGGCCGGCGCCTGCTGCCGTGGATGCTCTGGCAGGTCAACCGCACCGGCTCGCGCGAGCTGTTCACGCTGGCGACCGTGGCCGCGGCGGTGGGCTTGGCGGTGGGGGCGGCGGCGCTGTTCGGCGTCAGCGTGGCCCTGGGCGCCTTCTTTGCCGGTCTGGTGCTGCGCGAGTCAGCCTTCAGCGAGCGCGCGGCCCACGAGAGCCTGCCGCTGCGCGACGCCTTTGCCGTGCTCTTCTTCGTCGCCGTCGGCATGCTGTTCGACCCGCGCATCCTCATCGAGCAGCCCCTGGCCGTGCTGGCCACGGTGGCCGTCATCCTGGTCGGCAAGACGCTGGCGGCCGGTGTGCTGGTGCTGCTGCTGCGCTACCCGCTGTCCACGGCGCTGACGGTGGCGGTCAGCCTGGCGCAGATCGGCGAGTTCAGCTTCATCCTGCTCGGCCTGGGCCAGAGCCTCGGCCTGGTGCCGGCGGAGGCCACCAGCCTGGTCGTGGCGGGCGCCATCGTGTCCATTGTACTGAACCCCGTGCTGTTCTCGGGCGTCGAGCCGATGCGCCGCTGGGTGCTGAAGCGCTCCGCCTGGGCACGCAAGCTGGAGGCGCGCGACGACCCGTTGGCCGAGCTGCCGGCCGGCACACCCGAAAGCGCGCTGGCCGGCCAGGTCGTGCTCGTCGGCCATGGCTCCCTGGGCACGGCCCTGCACGACGAACTCGGCAGCCGGCCCCTGGTCGTCATCGACCGCGACCGCGATGTCGTCGAGAAGCTGCGCGCCGCCGGCCATGCGGCTGTGCTGGGCGAGGCCACCGAGGCCATGACCCTGGTGCAGGCCCACATCGCCCAGGCCGCCTGGCTGGTGGTCGCCGTGACTGATGTGCGCGTCGTGCCGGCCATGCTGACGCTGGCGCGCCAGCTCAACCCCGAGCTGCGCTGCGCCGTCGTCGCCCACACGCGGGAAGAGGCGCAGTGGTTGAAGGATGCTGGCGTCAATGAGGTGCTGAGGTCGCAGCAGGCGCTGGCACAGGCGCTGGCGAGGGTGATCGCGCAGCCGGTTGTTTCCAGCGTCGCGCCGGCGCACTGAACGGGGGACCCGGCTTCTTGGAGAGTCAACGTGCGCGCGGGATGTGGGCCTGGCTTTCCTACAACCTGATCAACCTGGTCTTGTTCGCAATCTTCTTCAAGGAGGCGACCATCATCCGCAGCGATGGCCCCGGCGGTTTTGGCGAGGCTGCGCTGAAGGGCTTGCTGCTGTTGAACGCGCTGGCCGCTCTCATCGCCAGCGTGGTCTCGTCGGTGATCGCTTGCAAAGAAGGCTGGTCAGGATCAAGGCGTTGGCGGTTGGTCGTTGCCCCGCTGCTGCTGCTGCTGTTGCGGCCCTCGGCGCCTATGAAGCCTGCTCCGACAGCGCCGGGCATTGCCGGCACTGGCAGCTCTTCGCCTCCTGAGGTAGATCAGACCCGCTTGGAAGCCATGAATCGCGGATTGCGCAGCAGCGCTGCTGCCACCAGCGACACCAGCAGGCCGACCGGCAGGATCTCGCACATCGTCATCGGGAAGCGGTAGAGCGGGTTGGCGTAATTGCGCTTGAACTCGTCCATCTCGGCGGCCAGCTTGGCCAGTTCGGCCTCGGGCAGGCCCTTGGCCTTGCTCTGGGCCAGGTACATCTTGGCCCACTCGGTGCCGAAGTCCATCTTGGTGACGGCCAGCGTGATCTCCCAGGCCGCGGCGTAGACGACGCTGGCCACCAGGCTGATGGCCAATCCGAGCAGGAAGGCCGGCCAGAAGCGGATGACGCCGCCGAGATCGTCGTCGCGTCGACGCTTGATGGCGACGAAGACCAGGCTCAGCGCGATCAGCATCAGCGTGTAGCCGATGACCATGCCGTGGGCCGGCGGCGCGCCGCGGTTCAGGATCAGCAGCGCGAACAGCGGCACGCCGGCGAGCAGGCCGGCGGCGAAACCAAAGGACAGGATCTTTTTCAGCATGGCAGCCTCATGGCGGTTGAAAGTGCCGCCATGGAACGATGTTCAGGCCGTTGAAGCCATCGGACAAATGGGTGATTTCGCTGAAATCAGCCCTTCAGCGCAACAAACCCAGCTCCCGAGCCTTCAGGATGGCCTCGGTGCGGCGCCGCGCGCCGAGCTTTTCGAACAACCGGGCCACATGCGTCTTGACCGTGTGGGGCGACACATGGAGCTTGTCGGCGATCTCCTTGTTGCTCAAGCCCGCCGCCAGTTGCTCCAGCACATCCAGCTCACGCGGGCTGATGCCCAGGGTCGCCTGCGCCTGCGGGTTGCCGTCGAAGGGCGGCGCTGGTGGCGCGCGGTGGCCGAGCAGCCGGACGCCTGCCCAGGCGCCCAGAGCCAGGAAGACGAGGGCGATGACGGCAATGTAGACCGTCTCGGACTGGGCGCGGGCGAGGTGGCGATAGTCGAGCCATTGCAGCAGCCCCGTGCCGGCCGCGAGGGCCAGGCCGTAGACGAGGATGCGCTTCCACATGGCTAGACGCCCGCCAGCGCGTCGCGCGTCAGCGCCGCCTGTTCGCGCACCCAGTCGGCGAACTGCTGCACTTCGGGCCGGCGCGCGGCGTTCGTGCCCATGATGAGCCAATAGCTGAAGGGGCTGCCCAGGCGGCCGGCCTTTCCGAAGGGCTCGACGAGTTCGCCGCGCTGCACATGCTCATGCACCAGGGGCAAACGGGCCAGCGCCACGCCCTGGCCGGTCAGGGCGGCCTGCACTTGCTGGTAGGTGAAGTTCAGATACAGCCAGCGGCGCGGCTGCAGGTCCGGCTCGCCCTGCTCGGTCAACCAGCGCCGCCAGCTCAGGTATTCGGCGCTGGGGCGGGGGTCGTCTTCTTCGGCCAGCGCGTGGCCCTTGAGGTCGACGGGCTTCTTCAACGGGGCCGGTGGCTTCTGCAGATACCAGGGGCTGACGCAGGGCGACAGCATCTCCTCGAAGAGCTGCACGGCGTCCGCCGGCACCGAGGGGCGGTCGTCGTAGCGCAGGGCCAGGTCGCTCTCGCCGTCCTCCAGGTCGACCTTGCGGTCATAAGCCGACACGCGGATGTCGATGTCTTCGTGCTCGCGCTGGAAGGCCTCCATGCGCGGGATCAGCCACAGCGATGCAAAGGACGCAAAGGTGCTGACGTTGACGACGCGCCGGCCGCGGGTGCGGCGGATCTGGCGCACGGTCTGGTCCAGCTTGGACAGCACGGCCACGGCCGTGGGCAGCAGCTGTGCGCCGTCGGTGGACAGCTCCACCTTGCGCGTGCCGCGCAGGAAGAGCACGCAGCCGATCTCCTCCTCCAGCGACTGGATCTGGCGGCTGATGGCCGACTGGGTCAGGCTCAGTTCCTCCGCCGCGCCGCGGAAGGACAGCAGGCGCGCCACGGCCTCGAAGGCGCGCAGGGGGCCGACCGAGAGCGGGCGTTGGCGTATGGGGGCTGTCGGCATGGTAGAAGTCGGTGCGAGAGGGGCTGCGCGGGCGCAGGGCTAGACAGCAGGCCTTGGTCGGGCTGGTTGCCCGGCCAAGGCCTGCAACAACGCCATGCGCCCGCGCAGGCCGTCTCCCGAAGGGTTGTCACTCGGAAGTCCGCGCGCCTGTGACTTGCCGGCAGGGTAGCAACCCATCATGGCCTCTGTACCTTCCGCGGACTTTCGGGTGGCAACGCGCCGGCTTATGCCGTGCCGGCAGTCCCCTTTTGATTCATGCGCGAATGGTATCAATCCCTGCGGCGCAATCATTGGACCGCCCCGGGTGATCTAAGCAGAATCCCTGACATCAACCCAGGAGACTCATCATGAGCGACGCGCAATCTGTTTGGCATCTGGACGGTGGCCGGGCCATGACCCTGGCCGGTGGCGCCGAGGCGCGCCGCCTGGCGGTGGCCCGCGGCCGGGTGTGGCTGACGCTGTCGGGCACGACCGACGAGCCGGCCGAAGACAAGTGGCTGGAAGCCGGCGAGGCCGTGGCCCTGGCCCCGGGCCAGACCGCTGTGCTGGAAGGCTGGCCGGCGGCCGATTTCGAGCTGCTGGTGCCGCCGACCTCAGCCGCGCCCCGCGGTCTTCTTGGCCGGCGGTTTTTTGGCGGCGGACTTCTCAGCCGTTGATTGGGCCGCCCGCTTCGCGACACCCGCTGAAGTCTTCTTGGCGGCGGTCTTGTTGGCCGCCGCAGGTTTCTTGACCTTGGCGGGCTTCTTGGCATTCGCCGCCCGCAATGCCGCCTCGAAGGCCAGCCTGGCCCAGGGCAGCATCAACGGCGGTGACTCCAGCGTCTCCTCAGGAGGCTGGTAGTAGCTCAGCACCTGGCGCTCGCCGAGCTTGGTTTCATAGGTGAAGGGCTCGCAACCAGCCGCGACAAAGCGCTCGCGCGTCGCGTCATCGGTCTTCAGGTAGAGCTGGTTCTGGATCACCAGGGCCATGAAGAGGCCGTCCACATACAGGCCGTGCCCGCCGAACATGCGCAGTGGGCGCACGGGCCCCAGCGGTGACAGCAGCTCCATGCACAGCTCGATGTAGGGCGTCATGACGCGCCCTCAGCCTTTCCAGGTGAAGGGGAAGTGCAGCTGCTTGAGGAAGCCGTCCGGCACATAGTCGCCCAGCACGCCGTAGCGCTCCGGCCATTTGCGCTCCGACTGCACGGCCGTGCCGAACAGGTGGTCGAGAAACGCGAAATGAGCCGCGTAGTTCTTGTCCAGCGCCTCCTGGTCCTGGGAGTGGTGCCAGTGGTGGAAGTTCGGCGTCACGATGAGGTAGCGCAGCGGCCCCAGGCGCACGCTGACATTGGCATGGTTGAACACGGCCTGGAAGCCGACCACGACGATGTAGGCATCGATGACTTCCTTGCTGAAGCCCAGCACGAAGATGGGCGCCAGCACCAGGGTGCGCGTGATGATGAGCTCCAGGATGTGCTGGCGCGAGCCGGCCAGCCAGTCCATGCTCTTCACGCTGTGGTGCACGGCGTGCAGCCGCCACAGCGTGGGCACCTCGTGATAGGCCCGATGCGTCCAGTACTGCACCAGGTCTGCCACCAGGATGATGAGGAAGAGGGCGATGGGGAAGGGCAGGCTCTGCACCCAGCCCTGGATGCCGTCCTTGGCCGCCCAGCCGAAGAACTTGTGCACCAGCAGGTTGGTGGCCAGCAGCACGAAACCCACGGCCAGGTGGTTGACGATGAAGTGCTGGAAGTCGGTCTGCCATTCGGGGCGGAACACCGGCTGGTCGCGGCGCAGCGCGAACAGCTTCTCGATGAAGACGAAGATCAGCGTCGAACCCAGCAGGTCGAGGATGAACCAGTCCAGGCCGATATAGGGCGTGTGGTCGGGAAAGTTGGGGTCGACATCAACTTTGTGTGCGCCCAGGGCCAGCGTGATGCCCAGCAGGATGAAGGTGCTCAGGGCCAGCCAGCGCTGGCGGCTGAAGACGATGTTGAACAGGGCCAGGCCCCCCGACAGCACCAGGCTCCAGTACATCAGCCGGCGGATGACGTCGACGTTGTAGGACTTGCGCAGCTGCGGCGTCGTCAGGTACTCGGGGAAGTGGAAGGCCAGCACGCCCAGGAAGCACAGGATGGCCAGGCCCAGCGCAATGACACCGCTGACCATGCCGCGGCCCGGTTTGAGCGCACCGCTCGATTCGCTGAGTTGGTTGAGCTTGTCCAGCACCTGTGGTTCTCCCTTGATGGCTTGCCGTGGCGCGACTCTAGCGACGACGAGGCTTGGCCCACAATGGCCAGATTCCCAGGGCCACATGGAAGTCTTCCCCTTGGACGCCAATGACCGCGCCGCCATCCGGCACAAGCTGATCGAACAACGCCTGGCCCTGCCCGACCGCCTGGCCCTGGCCGCCGACCTGCAGGAGGTGCTGCGCGTCTGGCTGCTGCGCCGCAAGGAGACCACCATCGGCGCCTACTGGCCCATCAAGGGCGAGTTCGACCCACTGCCGGCCCTCTACCGCTGGGCCGAGGACCATCCCGAACGCCGCATCGGCCTGCCGGTGGTCGACAAGGAGCACCGCACCCTGCGCTTTCACGTCTGGTACCCCGGCTGCCCGATGGAGGAAGACGCCTTCCACATCCCCAAGCCCAAGGGCACCGAGGAGTTCCAGCCCCGGCTGATGCTGGTGCCTTGCCTGGGCTTCGGGCCGTGCGGGTTGAGGTTGGGTTATGGCGGCGGCTTCATGGACAAGACCCTGGCAGAGCTGCAGCCCAGGCCGGCGGCCGTTGGCATCGGCTATGCGCACGGATTCCTGCCGCTGCTCAAGCCCAGCGCGCTGGATGTGCCGCTGGATGCGATGCTGACGGAGGAGGGGGTGGTGTGGGATCGGGAGGGGTGAGTGACAGGTTGGTTTGGCGAGGCGGGCGCTTCATCGCTGTCGCTCGGGCGACGCGGCTGTTCGGTATTTCCTGATGAGCCCGGCGTGCAGCCGGCGTTAAGCGGTGCGAAGAAGCGATGGATGGCACTCGTGACAAGTCAGACGCGAGAGCGCAGCGGTTCGCTTCGGGGTGTGGCCCCGCTTCGAGCAACGCGAGCGCTTCATCCCACTCGAGTGCGGATTGCATTGAGCGCTCTCCTTTTGGTGACTTTTCTCTGGCGCGTCAGAGAAAAGTTACCCGCCCTGCCGGGGCGGACTCCCGGCGCGATGCATCGGGTCGGAAGGCTCGTCGCAGCAGCAAGCCAAACAAGGTCGTCTGTCTCACAATCCAATCTCCACACGCCAGCAATAACGCCATGACCAAGCCCGCCCTGCTGATCCTCGCCGCCACCACCCTGCTGCTGGCCCAAACCGCCTACGCCGCCGCCAAGCCCTGCGACGAACTCAAGACCGAGATCGCCGCCAAGCTCGATGCCAAAGGCGTCAAGGGCTATGAGATCGCCGCCGTCGACAACGACAAGGCGGGCGACGCCAAGGTCATCGGCAGCTGCGACGGCGGCACCAAGAAGCTGACCTATACCCGCAAGTGAACGGAGCGGCGATGAGTCTCTACCTCGACCACCTCGCCGCCCTGCAGCGCCACGCCGAAGGCGCGCTGGAACGCACCGGCTTCGACAACCTGCTGATCGCCTCCGGCATCGAGAAATACGCCTTCCTCGATGACCGGCCCTACCTCTTTCAGGCCAACCCGCATTTCAAGCATTGGCTGCCGTTGACGAATCACCCGCATTCCTGGCTGGCCGTGCGGCCGGGCCAGAAGCCGCGCGTCGTCTACTACCAGCCTGACGACTACTGGCATGTGCCGCCCAGCGCGCCCAGCGGTGAATGGGTGGACTCGGTCGAGCTCATCGTCATCCGTGAGCCCGAGGAAGCGGCTCAAGCCCTGGCCGACCTCGTCACGCCGCGCACCGCCATCGTCGCCGAGGCCGATGCAGCCCTGCCGGGTCTCACGCCCAACAACCCCGATGCCTTGCTCAACCTGCTGCACTGGGCCCGCGGCGCCAAGAGTGCCTATGAGCTGGAGCAGATGCGCGCCGCCCAGCGCCGCGCCGTGCCGGGCCACAACGCCGCCCGCGCCGCCTTCCTGCGCGGTGAGAGCGAGGCCGGCATCCACCGCGCCTATCTGCTTGCGACCGGCCATACCGACCGTGATCTGCCCTACACCAACATCGTCGGCCTCAACGAGCATGCCGCGGTGCTGCACTACCAGTACCAGGACGAGAGCGCGCCGGCCGAGATGCGCAGCTTCCTCATCGATGCCGGCGCCCAGGTCAACGGCTATGCCAGCGACATCACCCGCACCTGGGTGGCGCCGGGGCACGACGAGTTCGCGGCTCTGGTCGCGGCCATGGAGATCGAGCAGCTCGGCCTCGTCGACGAGGTGCGCGAGGGCGTGGACTACCGCGACATCCACCTGAGCACCCACCGCCGCATCGCCCGCGTGCTGCGCAACGCCGGCATCGTGAAAATGGACGAGGAAGCCATGGTGGAAGAGGGCGTCACCAAGCCCTTCTTCCCGCATGGCGTCGGCCATCTGCTGGGCCTGCAGGTGCATGACGTTGGTGGCTTCATGGCCAGCGAGACCGGCGGCGTGGCCGACAAGCCCGAGGGCCACCGCTATCTGCGCCTGACACGGCCGCTGCAGGCCGGCATGGTGGTCACCATCGAGCCGGGCCTGTACTTCATCCCCACGCTGCTGCGCCAGCTGCGCGCCTCGCCTCATGCCGCCCAGGTCGACTGGGATGTGGTGGATCGTCTGGCGCGCTATGGCGGCATCCGCATCGAGGACGACGTGGCCTGCCGGGGCGCCGGCGAGGCGCCCGAGAACCTGACGCGGGACGCGTTCGCCGCAGTGGCATGACTCTGGCAGCGGCTCTGCTGGCCGGCGCGCTCGCGCTGCCCGCCAGCGCGCCGCAAACCGAGGCTCAGCTCGGCCGCGTCGAAGTCTCCGGCGAAGCAGCCACCGCTCGCGAGAAGAAGACGCTGGGCCAGCTCTTCAAGGCCCAGGACCTGTTCATCAAGCACCGCGCGCTGGCGCCGGCCGCCGAGCTGAAGTTCAAGGTCTATGCCCGCACCCAGGCCGACGCAGCGCCCAGCTTGGAGCTGGGCCTGATGACGCCCACCGGTCGCCGGCCCCTGGTCCTGGATGCCGAGGACCGCTTCGCCATCGACCCGGCCTGGCGGGCGCTGCCCGAACGCACCGAGGTGCGCAGCCGCCTGGCTGATGGTCGTGTGACCTGGCGGCCCGACATCCGCACGCCGGGCGTGCCTGAAGGCGAGCGGCGCCTCGGCGACCTGAGGCTGCAATGCCGCGTCGCCTTTGGCAGCGGCGTGGCGCGCGGCACCGACTTCTTCGGTGGCCTGTTCTCCTTTGCCTTCGACGACTGCTGGGACCACGACTGGAGCCCGAGCAACTTCGCCGACAAGCCGGTCTTCGCCGTGACCCTGGTGCAGGGCGAGCGGCGGCTGACGGTCAGCGAGCGCCTACTGCACGGCCTGCGCGACGACGGCGGCCCGAAATACGACTGGGGCTATTCGCTGCGCGAGCGCATGTTTCGCCTGCCCATGGGCGACACGACCTGGCCGGACGACACGCGCGTCGTCCTCGAGTCCATGGACGATGCGCCTGCCCCGCCGGACACGACCCTGCAGGCGCTGAAGGATGACTGGGTGCAGGCCGCACTTGCGCTGCAACCCGGCCTGACACCTGGCGAGGTCGCGAAGCGTGTCGGCGCGGCCAGCGACGACACGCGCTTCGAGTCCGGCCGGCGGCTGCAGCGCCATCTGCACGAGATCAAGCAGTCCGACGGACCATTGAAGCTGGAATTGGTCAGCCTCTTCGATGCTGGCGACAGGCTGGTCAAGATCTCACTGCGGCGCTTGAATTGAGGGCGGCAGTCCGAACCAGGGCAGCAGGCTGGCCTCGAAGCGCGTCAGCGCACTGATGCGATCGCCCGTCAGCGTGAGCACGAAGAGCCCGGCACCCACACGAGTGCCGTCGGGTGCCGTGATGTAGGCGCCGAAGGCGGGCTGCCCGTTGGCCCGCGTCGGCACGAGATGGAAGCGCCGGCCGGCGCCGAAGATGGCGGCAAAGAAGCCGGTGGCGGCGTCGCGGCCCTCGTATTCCAGCGGCATGGGCGGCATGGAGACAAAGACGTCGTCGGTCAGCAGGGCCACCAGGGCATCGAGGTCGGCGGCCTCGTAGGCTTGCGCGAAGCGGGCCGCGACTTCGGTCTCGGCGGGCGAGTCGCGTGGCGGCGGCGGCTCGCGGCCCACGCCTGCCAAGCTGGCGCGCGAACGCTTCAGCGCGCTGTTCACCGCGTCCACCGTCGAGCCCAGCATCTGCGCCACCTCGCTGGCCTGAAAGCCCAGCACCTCGCAGAGGATGAGGCTGGCGAGCTGGCGCGGCGGCAGGCGTTGCAGCGCAGTGATGAAGGCCAGGGAGATGGACTGCGTCTGCTCGACGCGGGCCTGGGGCCCGGGCTGGCTGTCGGCCAGGCCGTCCAGCATGCCGTCGGGGCAGGGCTCCAGCCAGGCCACTTCGCCCATGCGCGTCGGTTCAGGCGGCAGCACGCCAGGCACGTCCCAGGCCTTGGCCGGTCGCCGGCTCGCCGTGCGCAGCGCGTTCAGGCAGCGGTGGGTGGCGATGCGGAACAGCCAGGTGCGCAGCGAGGCGCGCTCCTCGAAGCCGGCCAGGCCCTGCCAGGCGGCCAGCAGCGTGTCCTGCAGCGCGTCTTCTGCGTCCTGCAGCGAGCCCAGCATGCGGTAGCAATGCCTTTGCAGTTCGCGCCGGTAGGGGGCGACCGCCTTGCGAAAGGCCTCGTCGTCGCCGGCCCTGGCCCTGGCTATCAGTTCCATGTCTGCTTCCCGTGGTCTCTGGTCGCCTGTAGACACCGGCCGAGGGGCGAACTGGGCGGTCGGGGGCGAACGCCCATTTTGTCGACCACGTGGGGTCTGTAGCGGAGACGGGGTGGCGTGGTGCCGTTCCGCATGACCCAGGAGCAGGCAATGACGATGTTGAAGGACAAAGTGGCGGTGATCTATGGCGCGGGTGGCGCGATCGGCGGGGCCGTCGCCCAGGCGTTAGCGCGCGCGGGCGCTCGGGTGTTCGTGACCGGCCGCCGGCTGGCTTCGCTGCAGGCCGTGGCGGGCCGGATCGAGGCCGCCGGCGGTGTGGCGCAGCCGGCCGAGGTCGATGCCCTGGACGAGGCGGCCGTGGACCGGCATCTGCAATCGGTGGTCGAGCAGGCGGGGCGTGTCGACATCTCGTTCAACGCGGCGGGCTTCTCCAACGCGCAGGCCTTGGGCGTGACGCTGGTGGACCTGGACGCCCGGCATTTCGTGTCTCCCATCCACGACTACCTGGCCTCCTATTTCCTGACAGCACGGCTGGCCGCGCGGCGCATGGCGGCGAACAAGTCGGGCGTCATCATGACCGTGACGGCCCTGCCCGGCCGCACCGGTACGGCGCTGAACGGCGGCTACGGCGCGGCCCAGGCCGCCAAGGATGCGCTGACGCGTGACCTGTCCGCCGAACTGGCGCCGCACGGCATCCGCGTCGTCAACCTGCGCCCGCACGGCCTGCCGGAGACGCGAGTCATGCAGGAAGCCTTCGAGCTGAAGGCGGCGCGCATGGGCATGACGTGGGCCCAGTTCCAGGCCTTCCTGGCCAACTGGAGCCACCCCAAGCGCGTCATGACGCTGGAGGAGGTGGCCAACGTGGCCGTCTTCGTCGCTTCCGACCAGGCCAGCGGCCTGATGGGCACGACGCTGAACCTGACGATGGGCGGCGTGCCCGATTAGGGTTTCGGGTCGCCGTACTGCACGCCGCGTCCATGCGTGCCGACATAGACGCGGCCGAACACCTTGGGGTCGCCGCTGATCTGCAGGATCAGGCCCCACTGGTGGGCGTCGTCGTTGATGCGTTGCCAGCTGGCTGCGCCATCGATGGAGCGGAAGACGCCGTAGCGGCCTGCCACGGTGCCGACGAGATAGAGGGCCGGCTCGCTGCTGCCGGGCGCGGCGCGGCCGAAGCCGAAGGCGTGGATCTCGCTGACGCCAGGCTGGCGCTTGAAGGCCTTGCCGTCGTGGTGATACAGGCCGTGGAAGGCGGCCAGCCACAGATCGCCTTCGCGGCCCGGCGTGGCGTAGAGCCGGTCCTGGCCACCCCGGTCGTCGCCGCGGTTGCTGTGGTTGTTGCTGCCGGCGGCGGCGCGCACGACGGGGCCACTGGACCTATCGGGCAGGGCCAGGGGCCGGGAGCCGAAGGTGTTGCCGCCGTCTTCGCTGGCGTAGAGCTTGTCTTCGAACAGCGCCATGGCATGGAAGCGCCCAGGGTTCACGCGGTCGGCGATGACGCGGGTGCCGGCAGGCAGACCTTGCACGGGCGTCCAGGTCTCGCCGCGGTCATGGGTCACGTGCGGTACACCCCCCTTGGGCGTCCACACCCAGGCCTTGCCATCGGCCGACACGGCGATGAAGCCGTCGCTGGCCTTGGCATCGGGAACGGTTGCCGGCTCGCGCCAGGTGGCGCCGCCGTCCAGCGAGTAGCCGAGATTCTTGTCGCCATCACGCGGCTTGCCGATGCGCACGATGAGCTCGGGCGCCAGCGCCGCGCCGGTCACGTCATGCGTGTTGCCGAAGAAGGGCGGCCTGGGGTTGCCGGGCGCGGGCTTGTCCAGGTCGCTGTGGACGAAGCCCGAGTAGTCGCCGATGGCCGTCACCAGCGGCACGCCCTGGGTCGGGCTGTGCAGGGCCAGGGCGACGGTTTCCTCGATGCCCGTGGCCATGACCTGCCAGTGCGTGGGCTTGGCGCTGTCGGCCTGCGTCAGGTCCAGCGTCTCCCAGCCGCCATAACCCGTCGTGAAGATCGCGTGATCCGGGTCGGAGGGGGCTATCTTGACGTCGTAGAGCCAGTGCAGAGGGGTGTCGGCCACATAGGGCGCGGCGGCGTCATCGAACTTGGCGGCCTTGAACAGCGGCTTCCATGTAGCGCCGCCGTTGCTGCTGCGGAAGAGTTCATCGCCTGCGCCGCGGCCGGCGGTGCTGGCCAGCAGGCGCTGGGGGTTCGTCGGGTCGATGGAGACCGCGGCGTAGCCAAAGGGGTTGGAGGCGCCGGGGCGCTCTGGCGTGATGTCGGTCCAGGCCTGCTTGGCCACGTCGTAGCGCCAGACCGCGCCGTCATTCATGCGATGCGGGCCGGGCTCGCTGGCATAGGCGACGTAGAGGCGGCCGTCGCTCGTGAGAGCGGCGCGCATGGGGCGGTACTGGGTGGGCGCCTCGGCTACAGCAGACCAGCTCGCGCCTGCATCTCGGCTGATCCAGAGGCTGGGCCGACCGACGACCGAGACACCCGCGTAGATCGTGCGGCTGGCCTGGCCGCGTTGGCCGCTGGCCGGGTCGAAAAGCACGAAATTGATGGTGGCCTTGCCATCGCTGCCGCCCCAGCTGGGCGGAGGGCCATCGGAGGCCTCGCGACGCCAGGCCGAATCCGGGAAGGCGTGGACGCGCTGGAAGCTCCTGGCCGCATCACCGCTGCGCCACAGGCCGGCCAGACGGCTGGCCAGGTAGATCACGCGGCCGTCATTGGGGTCCACGGCGAGACGCTCACCATTGCCGCGGCCACCTTCGTTGCCACCCATCTTGAAAGGCAGGTCGGTGCGCTGGAAGGTGCGGCCGCGGTCGTGCGAGCGCAGCACCGCGCCATTGGGCACGGCCGGGTTGGTATAGGTCCCGCAGGCCAGATACAGAGCGTCGGCATCGTTGGGGTCGATGGCCAGGCTCTCGACGCCCATCAGGTTCACGTCCTTCAGCGGCAGCCAGTCCAGCAGCGGCTGCCACGGCCCGGTGGCCGTGTCGCGGCGGTAGGCGCCGCCCATGTCGGTGCGGGCATAGGCCAGACCCGGTACGGTGGGGTGAAAGACGATGCCATCCACAAAGCCGCCGCCGACGATGGCGACGGGCTTCCAGGCGTAGGGAACGTCGGCCGGCGGCGCAGCCAGGGCCGCGGATGCGGCGGCCAGGGCCAGGGCGCCCAGCCAGGGCTTGAAGGGGGTCATGTCTCCGGCGTCTCTTTGTGGTCAAGTGCCGGCATCGTCTGTTTGTTCGACTGTCGAACAAATACGGTTTACCCGCGGAAACCGGCGGTGCCGCGCGAGTGGGCGGGCAGGGGCATTGGCGGCTTTGCAGGGGTAGCCGACGTTGACAGCGCGAGGCGCGACAATCGTCGCTCGCGTCTGGAGTCGTTGGCTGATGAGGTCTGTTCTACGCGCAGCGCTGGCAATCGTGCTTGTCTGCTGCGGTTTGCTTCTTGTCGCAATCCTCGCCATGAACGCCGTTCACGGTGGCAGCGTGCTCAAGCCACTCACAGCTTTGCTCGTTGGGATTGCCCTGGTCCTTGCGCTGCGCGGGATCGCGCCAAAAGAGACGCCTGTGCACCAAATGCACGGCGCGGCCGGAACACGAAGATGATCGTCATTGGACTGATCGTTGGTCTTGGCGCGCCTTTTGTGCTTCTTTGGTTCATCACGTCGATTCACGCGTGACAGGAAGGGATGCAATCAGCCCGTCGCACGCTGCCTCGACCAGATCCAGCACCTCCTCAAATCCCACCTCGCCGCCGTAGTACGGATCCGGCACATGCGGCTTGCCCGCCTGCGGCGCGTAGTCCATCAGCAGCTTGAGCCGATGACGCTGCGAGGGTGGGCACAGGCGTTGTGCATTGGCGAGGTTGTCGCCATCCATGGCCAGCACCAGGTCAAAGCGCTCGAAGTCCTGCGCGATCAGCTTGCGCGCCCGCAGCGGGCTCAGGTCATAGCCGCGCTTCAGCGCATGTTCCTGGCTGCGTTCGTCCGGCGGTGCGCCGACGTGATAGCCGTGCGTGCCGGCGGAGTCAATCTCGATGTCGAGACCGGCTGTCTTCAGCTTGGCCCGCATGACGCCCTCGGCCGTTGGGCTGCGGCAGATATTGCCCATGCAGAAGAACAGGATGCGGCGTGTCATGGCCGCATTCTCGGCCGGGTTGGAAGCAGGACGTGAGCGGAAGTCAGGCCTTGTGGCCCAGGCGCTTGCAGAGCTCCAGCGTCAGCGCGCTCTGGTTCAGGGTGTAGAAGTGGATGCCCGGGGCGCCGCCGTCGATGAGGCGCTCGCACAGTCGGGTCACGACGTCCAGGCCGAAGGCGCGGATGCTGGCGGTGTCATCCATGAAGCCCTCCATCTTCAGCTGCACCCAGCGCGGGATGTCGATGCCGTCGCGCTGGGCGAACTGGGCGATGCGGCCGTAGTTGTGGAAGGGCATGATGCCCGGCACGATGGGCTGGGTGACGCCCAGCTTGCGCGCCTCGTCGACGAAGTGGAAATAGGCGTCGGCGTTGAAGAAGAACTGCGTGATGGCGCCGTCGGCGCCGGCGCGCATCTTGTCGACGAAGTGCTGCAGGTCACGCGCGGCATAGCGCTGCTGCGGGTGCACCTCGGGATAGGCGGCCACCTCGATATGCCAGTCCTGACCTTGCGTCTCACGGATGAAGCGCACCAGTTCGGAGGCATAGCGGAACTCGCCTGCCGTGGCGGTGCCGCTGGGCAGGTCGCCGCGCAGGGCGACGACGCGGTGGATGTTCTGGGCGCGATAGGTGGCCAGGATCTCGGCGATGTTCTCGCGCGTGGAGCCCACACAGCTCAGGTGGGGCGCGGCCTCGAAGCCGGCCGCGGCGATGTCCATCACCGCACCCAGGGTCTTGTCGCGCGTGGAGCCGCCGGCGCCATAGGTGACGCTGAAGTACTGGGGCGACAGCGCGCCCAGGTCCTGCACGACGGTCTTGAGCTTCTCGACGCCGACCGGCGTGTTGGGCGGAAAGAATTCGAAGGAAACGGCTGTCATCGGGACGCCCACAAGAAGAATTCGCGATTGCCATCACCGCCGGTGATGGGGCTGTCGAAGTAGTCCAGCACCTTGAGGCCGAGGGCCGTGCAGGCCAGGCGCACGCGGGCTTCCAGTCGCGGGTAGTCGGCCTCGTCCTTGACGAGGCCGCCCTTGCCCAGGGCTTGTGGCCCCAGTTCGAACTGCGGCTTGATGAGCACGAGCAGATGGCCGTGCACCTCCAGCCAGGGCAGCAACTCCGGGAGGCTGCCGATCATGGAAATGAAACTCAGGTCGCCGACGATGAGGGTGAAGCCCCCCGTCGGCTGATGCTGGCGCAGCACGTCCAGCTCGCGCACATGCACGCCTTCCAGCGCCGTCACGCGCGGGTCGGCCTGCAGCTTGGCGTGCAGCTGGCCGTGGCCGACGTCCACGCCGACCACATGGCGGGCGCCATGGGCCAGCAGGCAGTCGGTGAAGCCTCCGGTGCTCTGGCCCACGTCCAGCACCGTGTGGGTGCTGACGTCGAAACCCACGCGGGCCAGCGCGCCCTCCAGCTTGAGCCCGCCGCGCGACACATAGCGCAGCTCCGCGTCGTCGGTGACGCGCAGTTGGGCCGTCTCGGGCAGGTCCTCGCCGGCCTTCTTCAGCACGGCCCAGCCGGTGGGCGAGGCCCATTCGGCGGCGCCGTTGCCGATCAGGCGCTGCGCGACGGAACGCGTCGGCGCAAGGCCTTGGGCGACGAGGAGCTGGTCGGCGCGCATCGAGTGCTTAATAACGATAGGTGTCGGGCTTGTACGGACCGGCCTTGTTCACGCCGATGTAGGCAGCCTGCTCCTCGGTCAGCTCGGTCAGCTGCGCATTCAGCGTGGTCAGCTGCAGGCGGGCGACCTTCTCGTCCAGGTGCTTGGGCAGCACATAGACCTGGCCGATGGCGTAGTTGTCCTTGTGCGCGTACAGCTCGATCTGGGCGATGGTCTGGTTGGCGAAGGACGAGCTCATCACATAGCTCGGGTGGCCCGTGCCGCAGCCCAGGTTCACCAGGCGGCCCTTGGCCAGCAGGATGATGCGCTTGCCCGGCTTGCCATCAACACCGGGGAAGATGACGTGGTCGACCTGGGGCTTGATCTCTTCCCACTCGTACTGCTCGAGGGCCGCGACTTCGATCTCGTTGTCGAAGTGGCCGATGTTGCAGACGATGGCGTTGTTCTTCATCGCCAGCATGTGCTCGTGGCGGATGACGTTCTTGTTGCCCGTCGTCGTCACGAAGATGTCGGCCTTGTCCTGGGCGAACTCCATGGTCACGACGCGATAGCCTTCCATCGCGGCCTGCAGGGCGCAGATGGGGTCGATCTCGGTGACCCACACCTGGGCCGACAGCGCGCGCAGGGCCTGGGCCGAGCCCTTGCCCACGTCGCCATAGCCGGCCACGACGGCAATCTTGCCGGCGACCATCACGTCGGTGGCGCGCTTGATGCCGTCCACCAGCGATTCACGGCAGCCGTAGAGGTTGTCGAACTTGCTCTTGGTGACCGAGTCGTTGACGTTGATGGCGCGGAACAGCAGCGTGCCCTTGGCCGACATTTCCTTCAGGCGGTGTACGCCCGTGGTCGTCTCTTCGGTCACGCCGATGATTTCGGCGCTCTTGCGGGTGTACCAGGTGCCGTCTTCGGCGACCTTCTTCTTGATCGCCGCGAACAGGATGCGCTCTTCCTCGCTGCCGGGGTTGGCCAGCACGGACAGGTCCTTCTCGGCCTTCTGGCCCAGGTGCATCAGCAGCGTCGCGTCGCCGCCGTCGTCCAGGATCATGTTGGGGCCTTCGCCCGCCTCGCCCTTGCCGGCGAATTCGAAGATGCGGTGGGTGTAGTCCCAGTAGTCTTCCAGCGTCTCGCCCTTGTAGGCGAACACGGGGGTGCCGACGGCGGCCAGCGCGGCAGCGGCGTGGTCCTGGGTCGAGAAGATGTTGCACGAGGCCCAGCGCACTTCGGCGCCCAGGGCTTGCAGGGTCTCGACCAGCACGGCCGTCTGGATGGTCATGTGCAGGGAGCCGGTGACGCGGGCGCCCTTGAGCGGCTGCGACGCGGCGTATTCCTTGCGGATGGCCATCAGCGCCGGCATCTCGTGCTCGGCGATCTTGATTTCCTTGCGGCCCCAGTCGGCGAGCGACAGGTCCTTGACGATGTGTTGGGCGGCGGCGGTCATGCGGGCTCCTTCAAGCGAATGAAGCCGCTGGCCATGGACACACGGGGAGTTCAGTCTCACCCAGGCACGGTTGGCCAGCGGGTGAGCGCAGTTGCAAGATGAAGTTCCGAGCCTGGCCTCAAGGGGTACTGAGGTTGCAACGCTCCTCGGAAGACGCGCATTCTAGGCGGGAGTGCCGGAGACCGTGCGCAATCCCGCAATGTCTTCGCGCGGCGGCGCGCCAAAAAGGCGACGGTATTCACGGCTGAACTGCGAAGGGCTCTCGTAGCCCACGCGGTGGGCGGCGCTGGCGGCGTCCAGGCCATCGCCCAGCATCAGGCGGCGGGCCTGCTGCAGCCGCAATGTTTTCTGGAACTGCAGCGGCGACAGGGCCGTCAGCTGCTTGAAGCGCAGATGCAGGGTGGACGGGCTCATGTGGGCCAGGGATGCCAGCTCGTCGATGGACAGGGGCTCGGCGAAGCGGCGCGTCAGCTGCTCGATGACGCGGTTGAGGCGGCGCGCCACGCCGTCGCCCTGGACGAGGTTGCGCAGCCGCGGCCCCAGTGGCCCGGTCAGCACGCGGTAGAGGATCTCGCGCTGCACCAGGGGCGCCAGCGTCTTCAGGTCCTGGGGCTGGCCGAGCAACTGAAGCAGGCGCAGGGCCGCGTCCAGCAGCGGCGCGGTGACGGGAGCGACATGCAGGCCGGCGTCACCGTCGTCGGGCGGCGCATCGCCGTCCAGCAGCAGGTCGGCCAGCGCCTGGGTTTCGCAGCTCAGGCGCAGGCAGACATAGGGCCTGGCCGGGCTGGCTTCCAGCACCTGGCCGCGCGGCAGCATGGTCATGGGCACGACCAGGCACTGCATGGCGTCGTAGTGGACGACGCGATCGCCCAGCTGGGCCTTCTTGCGCCCCTGCAGCACCAGCACCAGGCCGGGTTCGTAGACCGCCGGCACGGGCAGGGCCGGCGCGCTGGCGCGGATCAGTCGCAGCCAGGGCAGGGCGGTGGCATGCAGGCCGTCGCCGGGCGCGCGGGCCAGGGCGGCGGCGATGGTGCGCTCGCGCAGGGCTTGCAGTTCGTCACCAGTGGGCATGTGGGCGATTGTGCAAACGCTTCGTGTGGCCCGGCGCGCCCCGGGGCTTTGGCTCGGAGGATCAGGCAATCAAGTGCCAGCTTTGTGCTGGGCGATCAGCGTGGGGATTCCTAAGCTCTCGCCATCCCGTTGATCATCCCTTCAAGGAGTTTCACCATGACGCATTCGACCCTTCCCCGCCGCCGCCTCGGCAACCAGGGCCCGGAGGTCTCGGCCCTGGGCCTGGGCTGCATGGGTATGTCCGATTTCTACGGCCCGGCCGACGATGCCCAGTCGCTGGCCGTGCTGAACCATGCGCTGGACATTGGCATCAACTTCCTTGACACGGCCGACATGTACGGCATCGGCGCCAACGAGCGTCTCCTGTCGAGGCTGCTGGCCACGCGCCGCGACGAGGTCGTCATCGCGACCAAGTTCGGCAATGTGCGCGCGCCGGACGGCGCCGTCACGCGCATCGATGGCAGCCCGGCCTATGTGCGCGAGGCCTGCGACGCGAGCCTGCAGCGCCTGGGTGTCGACCACATCGATCTCTACTACCAGCACCGCGTCGACAAGACCGTGCCCATCGAGGAGACGGTGGGTGCCATGGCCGAACTGGTCCAGGCCGGCAAGATCAGGCATCTCGGCCTGTCCGAGGCCTCGGCCGCCACCATCCGCCGCGCCCACGCCGTGCACCCCATCGCCGCCGTGCAGACTGAGTACTCGCTGTGGAGCCGCGATGTCGAGGCCGAGATCCTGCCGGCCTGTCGCGAGCTGGGCATCGCGCTGGTGCCCTACAGCCCGCTGGGCCGCGGCTTCCTGACCGGCGCCATCCGCTCGGCCGAGCAACTGGCGCCCGACGACCGCCGCCGCATCCACCCACGCTTCCAGGGCGAGAACCTGGACCAGAACCTGGCCCTGGCCGATGCGCTATCCACGCTGGCGAGGGAATGGGGCCATACGCCGGCCCAACTGGCCCTGGCCTGGCTGCTGGCGCAGGGGGACGACATCGTGCCCATCCCGGGTACGCGCAGCACGGCGCGCCTGGACGAGAACGCGGCCGCTGCGCGCCTCACGCTGGATGCCGGCCAGCGCGACCGGATCGAGAACCTGCTCGCCGTGCATGCCGTGTCCGGCACGCGCTATCCGGCGGCGCAGATGGGGGCGCTCAACGTGTGATGCTGCGGTAGGCCCAGAAGCGCGGCAGCAGGAAGCCGGTGGCGATGACGCCGATGAGGCAGATCAAGCCGCCCATCCAGATCGCCGCCGACACGCCCCAGGCATCGGCCATGAAGCCGGCGCGCGCATTGCCCACCAGCGGGCCGGTCAGGTAGCTGATCATCTCGATGCCGGCGAGGCGGCCGCGCAGCGTGTTGGGGATGGTCTCGTTCCAGATGGTGCCGCGGAACACGCCGCTGACCATGTCGGCCGCGCCCGCGATGGCCAGGCAGGCGAGGCCCAGCACCAGGCTGGGTGCAAAGCCCAGGGCCACGATACCGAGGGCCCACACGGCCGCGGCGATGACGACGGCGCGGCCATGGCGGCTGACCTTGCCCGTCCAGCCGCTGAAGACACCGATGATCAATGCGCCCACCGACATCGCCGACAGCAGCCAGCCGACCGACTCGGTGCGCCCATCCGCCGCCGCCATGGCCGGGAACAGCGCCACCGGGAAGGCGAAGGCCATCGCGACGATGTCGACGATGTAGGTGCCCATCAGCTCGGGCCGCTTCCATGCAAAGCGCAGGCCCTCGGCGAGGTCGGCCAGCAGGTGCGGGCGCTCGCCCGGCGCGTCGACGGTGCCGATGGCTTCGCGCGGAATGCGGGCGATGAAGAACAGCGCGGCGATGAAGGTGACGAAGTCGAAGACATAGGCGCCGACCGCGCCCCACTTGGCGAGCAGGATGCCCGCCAGCGCCGGCCCGGCCACCATGCCGACCGTGCCGCGCACCGAGGACAGTGCGGCCACGGCCGCGAATTCCTCGGGCTTGGCGAGCTTCTGCGTCAGCGCTTCGAGTGCCGGGCGGTGGAAGCCGCTGGCGCCCTGGAGCACGGCCACCAGCGCATAGATGGCGAGCACGCTGGGTGCGGCGCTGAGCGCGTTCATCAGCAGGCCGGCCAGGCACAGCGACATCAGCGCTTCCGACCCGATCAACAGCCGCTTGCGGTCGACGCGGTCGGCCACCGCGCCGCCGAGCAGACCGCAGACGACGACCGGAACCAGCTGCACCAGGCCCAGCAGGCCGACCTGGGCGTTGGAGTGGGTCAACTCATAGAGCTGCCAGGGCACGGCCACATAGCTGACCATGGTGCCCAGGCCGGAGATGAACTGGCTGGCGAAGAGGCGGCGAAAGGCGGTGTTGCGGCGCAGCGGCCCGATATCAAGAAACATTCAGTCAGTGCGTCTGGCTTTCAAAGCGCGCAAAGCGCGCTTCCAGGTCCCATTGCAGGCGGGCCTTGGTGTTGGCGGTCAGGAAGTCGCGGCAGCGGGCGCTCTTCGCTTCGCCGCCGGGGCGCTCGCCCGTGCAGGCTGCGTTCAGGCGGCCGCTGCCGGTGTCGACCAGCAGAGCCTGGCCTTCCACAAAGCCGTAGTGGAGGGCATTGCGCGACAGTTGCTTGAAGTCACGGTAGGTCAGCGTCGGATAGGTGGCCGCGGCGCGCTGGTACTCGTTCGTCAGGTCGATGCGGAACACGCCTTCGTCATCGGCCGACAGGGCCGTCGGCACGCCGAACTGGCGGTAGAGCATCCACGGGTGCTGCTCGCCCTGGAGGTCGTGCACGATGGCATTGCTGGTCAGGTTGATCTCGACGGCGATGCCGCGCTTGGCCATGTCGCGCAGCGTGTCCAGCGCACCGGTCTCCAGGCCGATGGCCTCGCCATGGCCGATGCGGCGTGCGCCGGCGATGTCCAGGGCCTGGCGGATGTGGTCCTTGAAGTCCTCCGGCGGCACCAGGCCGAAGCCGAACTCGCCGGCATGCAAGCTGACCTTGACCTCGGGGTAGAGCTTGCCCAGCGACCCGATGACGCTCATCTGCTCCTTGTAATGGCGCAGCGTGCTCGGGTCGTCCTCGGGGGCGACGAGATTCAGCCCGACATAGCGCGGGTCGGCCTTCACCAGCAAAAAGGCCAGCGCGATCTGGGCATTGACCTGCTCGGGCGGGAAGGTGCGGATGACCTGGGCCAGATAGCGCAGGGCCACGCCACAGCCGGGCTCGGCATTGGCCTGGTTGCAATGGGACAGCTCGCGCCAGCGCTTCTCGATGCGATCGAGCTCGGCGCGGGTGTCGGCGACGATCTTCTGCAGGGCCGGGTGCGCGGCCCAGTCCTTGGCCGAACGGCCGGCGCGGAAGGCGCCCGGCTCGGCTGCCGCGATGGCGCGCGCCTTGTCCATGCCCCAGGACTGCAGCAGCTCCAGGTAGACGGTGTTCTCGGCGCCTCGGCGGTTCAAAGCCTCGCGCAGCATGTCGCCCTCGCGGCCCAGGGTGCCGGGGATGAAGCGGCCGAAGGTGTCGAAGACCTGGTCGTGGCCCGACTTGGCGCCGCGCTCGTAGTTGCGCACCGAGTAGGCGTCGACGAGCTGGCGGTAGTTCACCGAATCGGCCGCGTAGTCCTTCATCGCCGGCCGCGAGCCGTCGCAGGGCGGGAAGCTGATCTGGCCGTTGGCCGGCACCACGCATTTGCCGTCCTCCGCCGCCCACTGGATGATGTTCTCGGCATAGATGCTGCCGTCCAGATGGTTGTGCAGGTCGCCGCCCTTGGGGAATTGAGCCATGAACTGGCGCAGCAGCCAGGGGGCAGTGCGCAGCTTTTGGAAGGCAGCGGCGGTGCTGGCTTCGTCGGCCTGGGCAGCCGCGCTCATGCTGAGGGCGAGAAGCAAGGAAGCGAGATGACGCATGGTGGCGATCTGGCGGCAGTCGGGGTGGCCGGGATCGTAGGCTCGATCGGCGGACGGCAACGCGGAGCAACAAACGCCTATTGCGGAATTCGGGCCACTCCGATCAAACGCCCCGACACATGCGAACGCAGCCTGACCACGCTATCGCGCTGACAGGCGTTCCAAACGATCAAGCTCGGCTACCGGGCGCGCACGATTCTTGGTCAATACGGCGTAGCGAGGCAGTCGTGCGACGAAGCGAGCCAGATCCCAATTCTTGATCGTCAGATGGCGGAGAGTCGTCTTGTCGCCAACGATTCGCGCTCGCAGCGCTGGCAGGTAGGACGCATTCCATGCCCACACGGCGCCTTCCGGCAACTGCACTTTGAAGAACGCTTCGTCCGGCCAGCAAAGTGTGCGCACGATCTTTCCGCATGCAGCGCAACCGCCGCGCCCCGAAATAGGCCCCTCTACCTCGCCGCACAACACACGATATCCACCGGACTTCTCGTCGAACTCGTGCGTATGGATTGGATCTGCCTTGAATAAGAAGCTGACACCGCAGCGAGTGCATACCGCATCGACATCTTCCGGCCGTCGATACTGAAAATACAGAGCGTCAACAGGGTTGCGAAACCGCCTGTCACCGCGGCGTCGGGGAAGGATTGTTGGCATACAGCTATTCGTAAAGACAGGGCCGCTAGGAAGCGTATACACCCCTGCAGCTAGCCGACTTCCACACCCAGAAACGCTGCCAGTCGCTCTCGCTCCTCGTCCAGCGCGTCCTTGAAGCCCGTATCTCGTGGAGCGCGGCCGCTGACGTAGCCGCAGTCCACCTTCAGCTTTCCTGATTTCACGCTCGCATTCGCCCAGCCAATGACCTGATCCCGCCACAGCAGCGGCAGCGCGTAGTGCCCGCGCACGCGCTTGGCGGCCGGCGTGTAGGCCTCGAAGCGGTAGGCCCAGCCCCACAGCAGCTCGAAGCGACGGCGGTCCCAGACGACGGGGTCGAAGGGCGCGAGCAGCCTCACCTGCGAGGGGATGCGCCAACCGCGCGTCGGGTCTTCGTCGGCCGGCCAGTACCAGTCCACACCGTCGACCTTGGCATGGGCCAGCCGCGCCTTGGCGCGGGCGATGGTGGCCGGTGCCAGCTCGCGCCACTGGTGGGCGCCGTGGAAGAGCATGCGGATGACGAGGGACAGGCTGGCAGCGGGGAGCGGCGCGTATTTCTGCACCAGCACGTCGGCCATGGCATCCATGGCCTGCTGCGGGTCGGGATGGGCTTCCCAGGTCGGCCCCAGCCGGTAGACCCGCGTGCCGCTGTCGCGCCGTACGACGTCCAGATGGCCGCGGTAGTGCAAGCCGTCCAGCAGTTCGGTGGAGAGCCGGCTGTTGCCGCCGAACCAGTTCTTCACCGGCCCATGGCCGAGTGCCGCATCGACCTCGGCCGGGTGGGCCTCGCCCAGGCGCTCGACCTCGGCCAGCACGGCGTTGGCCAGCTTCCAGCGCGGCTTGTCCCAGACACGGCGAGCGGTACGCGGGTGCATCAGCGCGCGCAGCTCGGGCGTCACGAAGCCGTAGTTGATGAAGAAGTCTTCCTGCAGGTTCAGGCGCGGGTAGCGGCGCTCCAGGTCGCCGGCCTGGTAGCCCTTGACGCGGTGGCGCAGCGTCAGGTCCTGGGCACGCGCGGGGGCGCGCAGCGGGTCGGCCTGCACGAAGCCGCCCAGCTTCTCGACGGCCTTGACCAGGGTGGTGGGCGTGAACAGGCTGCGCGCGACGGCGTGGCGGCGCAGCGCGGCGATGTCAAAACCTGGAGGCATTCGGGTTCGGGTCCGGCAGGTCCTGCTTGCGGGCAAACATGTCGGCGTCGGCGTGGCGCAGCAGGCTCTCGGTGTCCTGGCCGTCGTCGGGGTAGAGGGCGATGCCGAAGCTGGCGCCGACCCTGAAGTCCGCCGGCGCCAGCCCGGCCAGGCTTTCCAGCGGCGCGCGCATGGTGGCCTCGAGATGGTTGCGGGCGGCCTCGGCGTCGGCGCGGTTCTCGACCGACTCCAGCAGCATGACGAATTCATCGCCGGCGTAGCGGGCCACGATGTCGCCGATGCGCACGCCGGCGCGCAGGCGCTGGCCGACCTCCTTCAGCACGGCGTCGCCGACGCCATGGCCGAAGCGCTTGTTGACCTCCTTGACGCGCTCGAGGTCGACGAACATGACGGCGAAGGGCCAGCGGTCGCCGCGGCGGCGCTGCTGCAGGATGCGGTCCTCGATGCGGCGCAGGATGGCGCTGCGGTTGGACAGGCCCGTCAACTGGTCGGTCAGCAGGCGGCGCTGCATGTCGGCGAAGCTGCGGGCCAGGTCGCCGAGCTCGTCGGTGCGGTGCACCTCGGGCGGCTCGTCCAGCACGCCGTCACCGACGCGCCGGGCCGCCTCGGCCAGTTCGCGCAGCTCGCGCGTGACGATGCCCAGCACCGCCCAGCCCAGGCCCAGGGCGATGACGACGCCCAGGCCGGCCAGGGCCGCGGCCTGCACGAAGTTGCGCTGCACGCCGGCCAGGAAGTCGGCGCGCGGCACGGCGACGATGATGAGCCAGTTCAGACCCAGGGCCGGTTCGACGCGGGCGTAGCCGAGCTGCACGATGCGGCCATCGGCATCGCTGAAGCTGTCGGTGCGGGCCGCCGTGCCGAGGTTGTCGGCGCCGGCCGCGGTGCGCTGCCTGACGGCCTCGAAGGCGGCCGCGACCAGGCTGTCTGAACTCTGGGCCGCGTTCAGCCTCTCGTGCTGGCCGGGGGCCAGCGTCCTCATGTGCGCGCCACGCGACACACCCACCAATTGGCCGTCGCCCTCCACGACGATGGCGACGGCGTTTTCCGTCAGCGATACGCGCTGCAGCAGGGCATTGACCTGTTTCAGCGGCAGGTCGGTGGCGGCCACGCCTTCGGGCTCGCCGACGTCGTTGCCGACGCGCTTGGTGCGGGTCGTGACGAGGTCCAGGGTCTTGAAGTCGATGTAGACCGGCGTCCAGCTCAGCGGGGCGGGGTTGGCCAGGGCCGCCTGGTACCAGGGGCGTTCGCGGGGATCGAAGACCTTGTCCTCGACGACGGGCGAGCGGAGGTCGCCGGTGATGCCGCTGAGCCGGTAGATGGTGCGCGGGCCGCCGCCGGTGGTGCGCACCCGGAGCTCGGCTTCCAGCTCCGAGAAGCGCCACAGGCCGAGGAAATGGCCCTGGCGGTCGCCGTAGTAGACGTAGTTGTTGGGGTCGCGGTGCACCGAGGTCGCCAGCCAGAAGCGGGTGCGCAGGGTGTCCAGCTCCTTGGGCAGGCTGTCGGGGGCCGGCAGCCCGGTCGGGAAGGCCGCCTCCAGCACGGCGTCGGCGCCGCCGACATGGCGTTCCAGCGCCACCGAGATGCGGCTGACGGCCTCGACCAGCAGCTGGCCCGACAGGTTGTCCACCGTATCGCGCCCGGCCCGCCATGACAGGCCGCCCACCAGCAGCACCAGGGCCAGCACCAGCACGACATAAGGCAGCGTCAGCAGGCTGCGCAGGCTCAGTCGGTCGGTCAGGGTCCTGATCGGCAAGGGGCGAACTCCAGGTGATTGGGGATGCGGCGGCGGCAGGTTAGCAGGGGCTGGCGTTGCGGCGTAGCCCCCGGCGCCCCGTCATCGGGTCGTTTGGCGCGCCGCACTAGAATTCAAGGTTGCCCTGCGGTTTTTGCGGCCGCCCATCCAAGGAATTCAACGTGTTCATCTCCAACGCCTACGCCCAGGCCGCCGCCCCGGCCGCCAGCCCCGAATCCGGCCTGCTCGGCATGCTGCCCCTGGTGCTGATGTTCGTCGTGCTCTATTTCGTCATGATCCGGCCGCAGATGAAGCGCCAGAAAGAGGCGAAGGCCATGATCGAGGCGCTGGCCAAGGGCGACGAGGTCGTCACCGCCGGCGGCGTCATCGGCAAGATCAGCAAGCTGGGCGACAACTTCGTCCACCTGGAAGTCGCCAACGGCGTCGAGTTGCAGATCCAGCGCGGCGCCGTCACCCAGGTTCTCCCTAAGGGCAGCTTGAAGTAATCGGCCTGGTGCCCATCTCCCGGGCTACCCCTGCTCGGGCGCTGACAAGGAAGTCCCCATGAACCGCTATCCGCTCTGGAAGTACGCGATCCTGCTCGTCGCGCTGCTGATCGGCACGCTCTACACGCTGCCCAATCTCTTCCCCGACGCCCCAGCCGTGCAGGTGTCGAGCGCCAAGGTGACCGTCAAGGTCGACTCGGCCCTGAAGGACCGCATCGAGGCTGCCCTGAAGGACGCCAGCATCCAGGCGGACTATGTGCAGTTCGATGGCAACTCCATCAAGGCGCGCTTCGGCGACACCGACACCCAGCTCAAGGCCAAGGACGCCATCAGCAAGGCGCTGAATCCCAACGCCGCGGAGGCCAGCTATATCGTCGCGCTGAACCTGCTGTCGCGCTCGCCGCAGTGGCTGACCGCGCTGCACGCCAACCCCATGTATCTGGGCCTGGACCTGCGCGGTGGCGTGCACTTCCTGATGCAGGTCGACATGAAGGCGGCCCTGACCAAGAAGGCCGAGGCACTGACGGGAGACGCGCGCACCATGCTGCGCGACAAGAACATCCGCCATGCCGGCATCAGCCGCGACAACAACGCCGTCATCATCGCCTTCCGCGACGCCGCGCAGCGCACGGCCGCGACCGACGTGCTGAAGAACCAGCTGCCCGACGTGATCTGGACGCCTTCGGGCGAAGGCAGCGACCTGCAGTTGTCCGGCAGCCTGTCGCCCAAGGCGCAGATCGCGGTGCAGGACGCCGCCATCAAGCAGAACATCACGACGCTGCACAACCGCGTCAACGAGCTGGGCGTGTCCGAGCCGGTCATCCAGCAGCAGGGCGCGGACCGCGTCGTGGTGCAGTTGCCTGGCGTGCAGGACTCGGCCAAGGCCCAGGACATCATCGGCCGCACCGCCACGTTGGAACTGCGCATGGTGGATGACGGCGCCGAGTCGCTGGAGGCGCTCAAGGGCAATGGCCCCGTGCCCTTCGGCACCGAGCGTTTCATGGACCGCGGCTTCGGGCCCATCATCGTCAAGCGCCAAGTGGTGCTGACCGGCGACGCCCTGGTTGACGCCCAGCCCGGCTTCGACGAGAACCACGCCCCGTCGGTCGACCTGACGCTGGACGCCAAGGGCGCCCGCATCATGAAGGACCTGTCGCGCGAGAACATCGGCAAGCGCATGGCCATCATCCTGTTCGAGAAGGGCAAGGGCGAGGTCGTGACGGCGCCGGTGATCCGCAGCGAACTGAGCGGTGGCCGCATCAAGATCAGCGGCGCCATGACGACGCAGGAAGCCAGCGACACGGCCCTGCTGCTGCGCGCCGGCTCGTTGGCTGCGCCGATGGAAATCATCGAATCGCGCACCATCGGCCCGAGCCTGGGCAAGGAAAACATCGACAAGGGCATCGCCAGCGTGAAGTGGGGCTTCGCCGCCGTGGCCGCCTTCATGTGCGTTTACTACCTGCTGTTCGGCGTGTTCTCGTCACTGGCCCTGGGCTTCAACCTGCTGCTGCTGATCGCGGCGCTGTCGCTGATGCAGGCCACGCTGAGCCTGCCGGGCATTGCGGCCATCGCCCTGGTGCTGGGCATGGCCATCGACTCCAACGTGCTGATCAACGAACGGGTGCGCGAGGAACTGCGCCACGGCGAAACGCCGCAGCAGGCCATCCGCCTCGGCTACGAACGCGCCTGGGCCACCATCCTGGACTCCAACGTGACGACGCTGATCGCCGGCGTGTCGCTGCTGGTGTTCGGCTCCGGCCCCATCAAGGGCTTTGCCGTCGTGCATTGCCTGGGCATCCTGACCTCGATGTTCTCGTCCGTCGTGTTCTCGCGCGGCCTCGTGAACCTCTGGTACGGCCGCCAGAAGAAGCTCAAGAGCGTGTCCATCGGCCAGGTCTGGAAGCCTGACGCCGAACCGGCCACCGACGCCGTCGCGAAAGTCTGAGGAAGCTGGAACATGGAACTCTTTCGCATCAAGCGTGACCTGCCGCTGATGAAGCATGCGTTGATCTTCAACGCCATCTCCTTCATCACCTTCGCGGCCGCGGTGTTCTTCCTGGTCACCCGTGGCCTGCACTTCTCCATCGAATTCACCGGCGGCACCGTCATCGAGGTGGCCTACCCGCAGGCGGCCGAGATCGAGAAGACCCGCCACGTCATCGAGAAGATGGGCTACGGCGAAGTCCAGGTGCAGAACTTCGGTTCTTCCAAGGACGTCATGATCCGCCTTCCGGTGCGCGCCGGCGAGAAGCAGACCGAAGTGGTCGGCAAGGTGTTCAACGAGTTGTGCGTGGCCGAGACCGGCACGGTGAGCGAACACCAGGAAGTGACCGCCCAGGGCGAGGAAATCAAGAAGCAGGTCTGCAAGAAGGCGGACGGCGCCGAGCCCATCAAGCTGTCGCGCTCCGAAGTCGTCGGCCCCGCCGTGGGTGCCGAACTGGCCCAGGACGCCGCCAAGGCCCTGGCCGTGACGGTGGCCGGCATCATGATCTACCTGGCCATTCGCTTCGAGTGGAAGTTCGCGCTGGCCGGCATCATCGCCAACCTGCACGACGTGGTCATCATCCTGGGCTTCTTCGCCTTCTTCCAGTGGGAGTTCTCGTTGGCGGTGCTGGCGGCGGTGCTGGCGGTGCTGGGCTACTCGGTCAACGAGTCGGTGGTCATCTTCGACCGGGTGCGCGAGGCCTTCCGCAAGTTCCGCAAGATGAACACCCACGAGGTCATCGACCACGCCATCACCTCGACGATGAGCCGCACCATCATCACCCACGGCTGCACCCAGCTGATGGTGGTGTCCATGCTGCTGTTCGGCGGCCCGACGCTGCACTACTTCGCCGTCGCCCTGACCATCGGCATCCTGTTCGGCATCTATTCCTCGGTGTTCGTGGCTGCGGCCATCGCGATGTGGCTGGGTGTCAAGCGGGAGGACCTGGTCAAGGTCGCCGTGAATCGTGACGACCCCAACGACCCGAACTCCGGGGCCGTCGTGTAGAGTGATCGCAACCATTCACTCCAGCCGCGCAGCCATCACCCGTCCATGACCGCCGCTCGTAACCAGGCCCTGGCGACCCAGGCGCGGCGCGTCTATCTGGAAGCCCTGGTGCGCGGCATGACGCCGCTGGTGGCCGCCGTCGGCCAGGGCGCCACCCAGCAGCTGGCCCAGGGTGCGCCACACGCCATCATGATGGCCCGGCGCGACGCCGTGCAGGCCTGGCAGAAATTCGGTCCCAACTGGCAGATGGCCGTCGTCGCGGCCCTGCGCCACGCCGCCGTGCACGGCGTGTCCGACAACGTCCGCGAGCACGACTCCACCATCCCGGCCCAGTCGCTGAAGATGAGTCTGGTCGACGACTCGACCATCGAGCGCGAGATCACCAGCTCCCGGCTGGCCCTGGTCATGATGGACCGGGCCACCTGGGAGTTCACCGACCTGCGCACCCGCATGCAGGCCCTGGAGGCCCATGACGACCTGGAGCCCCTGGATCTGTTGCGCGCCCATGTCGTGGCCCGCGTGGCCCTGGACGCCTGGACCCGCGTCGGCCTGGACGCCAACATCTGGCAGCTGCTGCACCACGAGCTGCATGAGGAATTCGCCCAGCTCATCAGCGAGGCCTATCACGAGACCAACCGCTGGCTGATTGCCCAGAAGGTGCTGCCCGAGGTCGACCTGCGCCCCTTCATCCGCCGCACGGCCCAGGCGGCTGCGGCTGCGACGGCGGCGGCTTCCGGTGTGCCGGCCCCGCCGCCACCGCCGGTGTCGCCCGGCCCGGGCCTGGGGCCCACGTCGGGGCCGGTGCCCATGGCCCCGAGCGCTTCGGCGCGCAGCAAGGCCAGCAGCCAGGCCGACGAGGTCATGGCCCAGCTGCAGCGCGTGCTGGCCCGCCATGTGCCGGGCTTCCCGGTCACCAAGAGCCAGGTGCCGGCCCGCCCCGGTGGCGGCAAGCCCAGCCTGGCCGATGCGACCCCCAGCCATCCCGGCGCCCTCAGCGGCAGCACGGGTGGCGACGCGCCGGGCGGGGCACGGCCCTCGCTGGCCGATGCCGCACCCGTTGCTGGCGGCACCGCCTCGCCGCGGCTGATGGGCGCCATCAAGCACGCCCAGGAATCCCTGGCGCGCCGTCCGGGCGCCGACACCGGCGGCAACGCCGGGCCCGCCAGTGCCCCGCGAGCGCTGGAGGAGATCGGCGCCCGCAACCAGGCCTTCAAGCAGGTCCTGAAGCAGGCCGCCAACAACCCGGCCGAACGCGCGACCATCGAGATCGTCGCGATGATGTTCCAGAGCATCCTGACCGAGGAGCGCATCCCGGCCACGGTGCGGGTCTGGTTCGCCCGCCTGCAGATGCCGGTGCTGCGCGTGGCCGTCAGCGAACCCGATTTCTTCGCCGCCGCTGACCACCCGGCGCGTCGTCTCATTGACCGCATGGGCGCCTGCGTGATGGGCTTCAACACCGCCCACAACAGCGGGCCAGGCTCGGAGCGCGCCAGCAGCGACGCGCTGGAGCGGGAGATCAAGCGGGTCGTGCAGGTCGTCGAGGCCTATCCGGACACCGGCCGGCGCGTCTTCGCCACCGTGCTGACCGAGTTCGAGAAATTCCTCGACCACTATTTCGAGAACGAAAACCAGGCCTCCAAGCGCGGCGTGTCGCTGGCCCAGCAGGTCGAGCAGCGCGAAACCCTGGCCATCCAGTACACCATCGAGCTGCGCAAGATGCTGTCCGAGGTGCCGGTGCAGGACGGCGTGCGCGACTTCCTCTTCCACGTCTGGGCCGATGTGCTGGCTGTCACGGCCGTGCGCGCCGGTGCCCAGTCCGACGTCACGAAATCCATGAAGCGGGCCGCGGCCGACCTGATCTGGAGCGCCAGCTCCAAGGCCTCGCGCGAGGAGCGTGCCGAGGTCATCCGCCGCCTGCCGCCGCTGCTCAAGACCCTGCGCGACGGCATGAGCCACGCCGGTCTGCCGACCGACAAGCAGGACGAGCATGTGCGCTCGCTGAACAATGCCTTGGCGGCGGCCTTCACGGCCAAGACGGCGGCCATCCCGCGCGAGCGCCTGGACGAGCTGATGGACCAGCTCGAGACCCTGGAAGCCATGCTGCCCGAGGACATCGAAGGCGGCGACAGCCATGTCGACGAGATGCTGGTGCGCGACCTGTCCGGCCACGAATCCGAGGGCATGGAAGTCGTCGCCGAGGGCGGCTCGGCGCCAACGCCGGCCATGGTGGCCTGGGCCCGCGAGCTGCAGGTGGGCGGCTGGTTCATGCTGGACTACCGCGGCCGTAACGAACAGGTGCAACTGGCCTGGCGCGGCCTGCGCAAGCAGCTGGCCCTCTTCGTCACGCCCAAGGGCCGTGGCGTGCTGTTCTCGCTGAACCGCATGGCCGCCTTCCTGCAGGCCGGCCTGCTGCTGCCGGCCCAGGACGAGGCGCTGACGGTGCAGGCGACGCGCAAGGCGCTGGCAAAACTCGATGCCGACCCGGGTCAACTGCTGAAATGACGAAACGAAAACGGCGCCTCAGGCGCCGTTTTCGTTTGCAGAGCCGCGAAAGCTCAGTGGATCAGCCGGTCTTCCGGTGCGACGAAGAGTTCGTCCAGGATCAACGCATCGGGCTCCTCGCCCAGGCTCCAGAACACCATCAGCACGATGATCTTCAGGTCTTCCAGGTCCATCGGGTTGCCTGAGATGGCCATGGCGCGGTCGATGACCATCTCGCGCATGGGACCGGGCAGCACACCCGCCGACTCGAGGAAGCTGATGAAGCTGATCGAAGCCTCGCCGAGATGCTCCATCTCGCCGGGCGAATAGACGCGCATCGCGTGTTCGCTCTGCTCGCCCTGGTAGGACTCGCCGGAGGCGGCCAGCCCGTCCAGCCAGGAGAGGGCCTCCTGGATTTCGTCGTTCTCGAAGCCCACCGCCGTCAGCTTGCGCGCGAGTTGCGCGTGGTCGGGGCAGGCGTCCGGGCGCCAATAGGTCTCGTAGAGATAAACCAGGACATCGAACATCGTGAGGGGATGATAGCCCAGGGTCTGGCGGGCCTCGGACGCGAATAACCCCTCGGATCGGGCTCTGATATCCGCGGTTAAGCTCGCTATCCCGCTTTGCGGCGCTGGAAAAGCTGGCCCGCCAGCCGGGCCACCTGGCCATCGAGCTCCAGCTCCAGCAGGGCCGCGCTCAGCTCGGCCGCCGGCCAGCCGCAGCGGGCCATCAGCGCATCCAGGCTGACCGGATCGAAACCCATGGCGTCCAGCAGGGCCTGCTGCTCATGGGGCGTTTCCGCCGGCTGCTCCGTTTTCTGGGCGCCGACCGCGGGCTGCAGTTCTTCCAGCACATCCTCAGCCGATTCGACCAGCTTGGCGCCCTGGCGGATCAGCGCATGGCAGCCGCGCGACTGCGGCGAATGGATGGAGCCGGGGATGGCGAACACCTCGCGCCCGGCCTCGGCGGCTTGGCGGGCCGTGATCAGCGAGCCCGATTGCAGCGCCGCCTCGACGACCAGGCAACCCTGGGCCAGGCCGGCAATGATGCGGTTGCGCTTGGGGAAATTGCCCTGGGTGATGGGTGCACCCAGTGAGTATTCACTGACGATGAGACCTCCGCCGGCCAGGATCCGGGCGGCGAGGCTCTCGTTGCGCCGCGGGTAGACCTGGTCCAGGCCGGTGCCGACGACGGCGAGGGTCGCGCCGTCGGCCGCCAGCGCGCCTTCGTGGGCTGCCGCGTCGACGCCCAGCGCCAGGCCGGACACGATGGTGTAGCCGGCCCGTGCCAGGGCGCGGGCAAAGGCGCGCGCGTTGTCGCCACCCTGGGCGGTCGGGTTGCGGCTGCCGACGATGGCGATGGCGGGCGAACCCAGCAGCTCACGCCGACCCTGCAGCCACAGCAGCAGCGGCGGATCGGCCGTGGCCAGCAGGCGGGGTGGGTAGTCAGCGTCGCCGAGCACGAGCAGATCGTGCCCGGATTGCTGCAGCCAGGCCCCGGCCTTGTCGATCAGCTCGGCGAGATGCTCGGGCGGACGGTTGAAGGCCTCGCGCTGCTTGCCCGACAGGGCCTGATCCAGGGCTGCAGCAGGAAGCTCGAAGACAGCCTGCGGGCTGCCCGCCATGGCCAGCAGGCGCCGGGCGGCGGCCGGGCCGAGGCTTTCGGTCAGCCTCAGCCAGGCGGCCAGCTCCCCGCTGTCGAGCATGTCAATCAGCTGCGGGCCGGGCGCCGTGCCTGCCCAAGCGCTGCGGCTCACGCCGCAGCGCGGTCTGCAAGACCGACCGGACTTGCCCGCGTCCAGCAGGGCAAGGCTGGGCGAGGGGCGTCATGCTCTAGGGTTGGGTGAAGCGGTCGCCCGGCTTGACCGGCTCCTTGACCGAGATGATCAGCGCATAGGACACGCGCTCATAGACCTCGAACACGAAGAGCACGCCGTGACGCTCGTCGGGCAGCTTGATGGCCTCGGCTTTTTCACCGGTCTTGTCGGTGACGGCGTCACCATCGCGCCACAGCGCGAACACGTGGCCGCGTTCGACGCCGTCGCGCTTGCCGCGGTTCAGGGCGACGATCTGGTTCTGGCCGGCATTCAGTGCCTCGCCGTAGACGGCCGCGATTTGACCCGCCATGGCCTTGTCCGGAGCGTGCGGCACATAGCGATCGAGGTTGCGCGATGGTGCCGGTGCCAGGCGGTCGCCCACGCCGACTTCCTGCTTGATCTGCTTGATCGTCATCGTGGCCGGCACGATCTGCTTCTTGCCATCGGCGTCGGTGCGTTCTTCGCCCAGGCGGGTCAGTTCCGCGACGCCGACATAGGGCGCCTCATAGCCGAGGATTTCCTTGGTGGTCGGGTCCTTCAGCGCGCGGGCGTTGCGGAAGACGCGGAAATCCGTGCCGTTGCCGAAGTCGCCGCGGGCATAGGCCAGGTCGCCCACGCCCATCAGCACATGGCCCTCCGGTGCGGCCACGATGCGCGGCGCCTTGGCCAGCTCGTCGGTCTCGAAGACGACGGCGTCGGTCAGGAAGGGCTGGATCAGGTGCAGCGGGATGGTGGCGATGGGGCTGGCGTCCAGGGCCGAGATGCGCATCTGCGGGCGCAGCTTGACGGTGCCGTTGCTCGACGAGCCACCCAGGTTCTGGCCCAGCTGCAGCCGCGCGCGGCCGTCGACCTTGACCAGCATCAGCACCTGGCCGGGGTAGATCAGGTGAGGGTTGCGGATCTGGTCGCGGTTCATGCCCCAGAGCTCGGGCCAGCGCCAAGGGCTCTTCAGGAACAGGGCCGAGATGTCCCACAGCGTGTCGCCGGCCTTGACGACGTGCTGGTCGGGCGCGTTGGGCGCCAGCTCGGACAGCGGTATGCCGGCGCTGGCGACCTGGTCGGCCACCTGGCGCTGTTCGGCCGTGATGGGCAGGTGGCTGGCTTGGGCCCAGGCCGAGCTTGTCGCGAGGGTCAGGCAGGCCGCAAGGACAGAAATATGGACGGGGCGGGCAGCGGGCATCGGGAGCGGTCTCCGAAGGGATTGCCGGATCGGCGAAAATCCAGGCGATTCTGCCCGCAATCAACGGGGGCAACCAACAACCGCTAGCGCTCGTTTGCGAGTGCTTACAAGGCGCCATGGCTCAACTCCACATCCTTCGCTACCCCGACCCGCGCCTGCACACCGTCGCCAAACCCGTGGCCGCGGTGGACGAACGCATCCGCCAGCTCGTCGACGACATGCTGGAAACCATGTACGCCGCCGACGGGGTCGGCCTAGCCGCCACCCAGGTCGATGTGCATGAGCGCGTCGTCGTCATCGATACGTCGCAGGATCGCGACACTCCGCGGGTTTTGATCAACCCCGAGCTGGTGAAAACCAGCGACCGCATGGTCGACGGCGAGGAAGGCTGCCTGTCCGTGCCGCAGATCTACGACAAGGTGCCCCGCCATGCCGAGGTCACCGTGCGCGCCACCAACCGTGACGGCGAGGTCTATGAATTCGAAGCCGACGGCCTGCTGGCCGTCTGCGTGCAGCACGAGATGGACCACCTGATGGGCAAGGTCTTCGTGGAATACCTGAGCCCGCTCAAGCGCGACCGCATCAAGACCAAGATGGTCAAGAAGACGCGCGAAGAGGAGCTGGAAGCCAAGAAACGCAACCAGAGGCTCTAGGCCCACCCTACCGGCTACAAATGGTTTTGCATCAATGAGAGTTGTGTTTGCCGGTACCCCCGAGTTCGCTGCCGTGGCGCTGGACGCCATCCTGGCGGCTGGCTTCACGGTGCCCCTGGTGCTGACCCAGCCCGACCGCCCCGCCGGTCGCGGCATGAAGCTGCAGGCCTCGGCCGTCAAGCAGCGCGCCTTGGCCGCTGGCTTGCCCGTGGCCCAGCCCCAGGGTCTGAAGCTGGACGGCAAATACGCCGTCGATGCCGCTGCGGCCCGCGAAGCCCTGCTGGCGGTGGATGCCGACATCATGGTCGTCGCGGCCTATGGGCTGATCCTGCCGCAATGGGTGCTGGACACGCCGCGCCGCGGCTGCCTGAACATCCATGCGTCGCTGCTGCCGCGCTGGCGCGGCGCGGCACCCATCCACCGTGCCATCGAGGCTGGCGACGCTGAGACCGGCATCACCATCATGCAGATGGACGCGGGCCTGGACACCGGCGACATGCTGCTGGTCGGCCGCGAGGTCATCCGTGGTGACGACACGACAGCCGTCCTGCACGACCGCCTCGCTGCCCAGGGCGGCCGCCTCATCGTCGAGGCCCTGCAGGCCGCCAGCCTGCTGCGCACCCCTCAGCCGGAAGCAGGTGTTACTTACGCTCACAAGATCGAGAAGGCCGAGAGCACCATCGACTGGAAGCAGCCGGCGGCAGAGATCGAGCGCCGCCTGCGCGCCTTCGATCCCTTCCCGGGCGGCGTCGCGACGCTTGTGGGCGAGGCGGTCAAGGTCTGGCGGGCCGAAGTCGTCGAAGGCAGCGGCGCGCCGGGCGAGGTCATCGCCCCGGGCCCGGTCGTCGCCTGCGGCCAGGGCGCCCTGAAGCTCACCGAACTGCAGCGTGCCGGCGGCAAGCGCGGGCCGGCGGCGGCTTTCCTGCAGGCCCGACCCATCCCTGTCGGCGAGCGTTTCGACGCTTGAAACGGTGGCGGCGTGGCACCATTTGCCAGCCATTCACTGTTTTTGGGAGCGATTTGAGATGTTCAACCTCGTGAAGACCGCCGTCCTGATGGCAGCCATCACGGCGCTGTTCATGGTCATCGGCGCCTATATCGGCGGCCAGACCGGCATGCTGATCGCGCTGCTGGTGGCCGCCGGCATGAATTTCTTCGCCTACTGGTTCTCGGCCGACATGGTGCTGCGCATGTACAACGCCCAGCAGGTCGACGAGAGCTCGGCACCGCAGTTCTACGGCATGGTGAAGGAGCTGGCCCAGCGCGCCGGCCTGCCCATGCCCAAGGTCTACCTGATCCAGGAAGACGCCCCCAACGCCTTCGCCACCGGCCGCAACCCCGAGCATGCCGCTGTCGCCGCGACGACCGGCATCCTGCGCGTGCTGTCCGAACGCGAGCTGCGCGGCGTCATGGCCCATGAACTGGCCCATGTGGCCCACCGCGACATCCTGATCAGCACGGTCAGCGCCACCATGGCCGGCGCCATCTCCATGCTGGCCAATTTCGCCGCCTTCTTCGGCGGCCGCGACGAGAACGGCCGTCCGACCAACCCGCTGGCCAGCATCGCCATCGCCCTGCTGGCGCCCTTCGCCGCCGGCCTGATCCAGATGGCCATCAGTCGCGCCCGCGAGTTCGAGGCCGACCGTGGTGGTGCCGCGATCTCCGGCGACCCCGCTGCCCTGGCCTCGGCCCTGGACAAGATCCACCGCGTCGCCCAGGGCATCCCGCTGGAAGCCGCCGAGGCCCATCCCGAGACGGCGCAGATGATGATCATGAACCCGCTGTCCGGCGGCGGGCTGCGCGGGCTGTTCTCCACCCACCCGTCGACCGAGGAGCGCATCACGCGTCTGCTCGCGATGGCCAAGCGCTGAGCGGCCGCGGCCTCAAGTTGACATCCTCCCGGCCGATACCTGAGCCCATGAAGCGCCTCCTGCCAGCCCTGCCCCTGCTCGCCGCCCTGTCCGCCTGCGAGCAACTGGGCATCGACGACCCCGCCAAGGTGGCCGCCGCCAAGGAGGCCGAGGGCAAGGCCATCGGCAGCGCCTGCCGGCACGCGATGCGTGCCATCGAGGATTGCTATGTGCTGAACCCCAAGGCCCAGAAAGCCGCTGTCTACGCCGGCTGGCGCGAGATGGACGAGTACATGCGCGAGAACAAGCTCGAGGGCGTCACGCCCGTCGTGCCGCGCCCGGGCTCGGTCAAGCCCAAGGACGACGACGCCGAGGCCAAGCCAGCCGAGAAGCCGGCTGAAAAAGCGCCCGAAAAGGCGCCGGAGAAGGCCAAGGGCCACTGACGGCTGGCGCGCCCAGCCGCATTTCAGGCCTCCGATCCTGCGCATCGTCACCTGCCCCGGGCGGCGGACGGGGCGGCTCGGCACCATGGGAACCATCACAACCCCGATGGAGCCCGCGATGAACACCTCCCGCCGCCTTTTTGCCCTCAGCCTCGTCGCCGCCGCCACCGTCTGCAGCACCGCCCAGGCCTGGAGCTGGAGCAGCAACAGCGAACGCATCAACGGCAATGGCGACATCGCCACCGAGGCCCGCGATACCGGCGCCTTCGACGCCGTGGCCACCGCCGGTGGCTTCAACATCGTCATCCGCCAAGGCAGCGGCAACAAGGTCGAGGTCAAGGCCGACCGCAACCTGCTGCCCTATATCGAGACCAAGGTCGTCGACGGCAGCAAGGGCCGCACCCTGCAGGTCGAGCCCAAGAAGGGCTTCAACATCAACACCTCCACCAACCCCAGTCTGACCATCGAGATGCCGGCCCTGCGCGCCGTGTCGGTGGCCGGCTCGGGCACCATCAAGGTCGAGGCCATGAAGACGGCCGGCGTCGACGCCTCCATCGCCGGTTCGGGCGACATCCGCTTCGCCGGCCTGGATGCCGAGCGTCTGGGCATGAAGGTCAGCGGCAGTGGCGACATCGTCGCGGCCGGCCGCTGCGCAAACGCCCAGGTGACCATCGCCGGCAGCGGTGATGTGAAGGCGGCCGACCTGGTGGCCGAGGAGGTCAAGGTCAGCATCGCCGGCAGCGGCGACGCCATGGTCAACGCGACCAAGCGCCTGAATGTCACCATCGCCGGCAGCGGCGACGTGAAGTACGCCGGCTCGCCGGAGATCTCCTCGAACGTTGCCGGCAGCGGCAAGGTCCGCAAGATCGGTCAGTAAACGGCCCACCTGGCTTCGCCACCTGGAGCAGAAGGCTCAAGGGCTGGCGAAGTCAGGGGAAACCCGTCCAGCGCCGACAATGGCGGCATGAGCTGGACCTCCAGGCTGCGCGCGCTTGCAGCCGACCCTGATTTCCGCCAAGGCGCGCGCGACATGGCCTCCCCCTCGCTGGGGCTGGCCGCCTGGGGTCTGGTGACCGGCGTCACCATGGTCAAGAGCGGCCTCAGCCTGCCGCTGGCCATGGGCATGTCGCTGCTGGTGTTCGCCGGCAGCGCCCAGCTGACGGCCCTGCCGCTGATCGCCGCCGGCGCGCCCTTGTGGGTGATGCTGGCCACGGCCTTCTGCGTCAACCTGCGCTTCGTCATCTTCAGCGCGCAGTGGCGCAACTACTTCGCCCACCTGCCGCGGGCTCGCCGCCTGACGCTGACCTATTTCGCGGCCGACCTGAACTTCGTCTACTTCGTGAAGCGCTACCCCGACCCGGTGCCGCTGCCCGAACAGCGGCGCTACTTCTGGGGCGGCGTGGCCGTGAACTGGCCGACCTGGCAGACCTGCTCCTTCACCGGCATCCTGCTGGCCGACCGCATCCCGACGCATTGGGGCATCGGCTTCGCCGGCGTCATGGCCCTGCTGGGCCTGTCCTATTCGCTGCTGACCGAGAAGATGCTCTGGTGGGTGGCGATCACGGCGGGTGCCGTGTCGATCGCGACCTATTCGCTGCCCCTCAAGCTCAACATCCTCTGCGCCATCGTGGCCGCGGGGGCGGTGGGCTGGTGGCTGGACTCGCGAAAGGCCGCGAAATGAGCGAAGCGATGACCTGGATCGCACTGCTCGGCCTCGGCGCCATCACCGTGCTGACGCGAGGCTTCTTCATGATCAGCGACAAGCCCCTGCCCATCCCCGACTGGCTGCGCGAGCTGCTCAAGGTGGCTCCCCTGGCTGCTCTTGTCGCCGTGGTGGCGCCTGAGATCTTCATGACGCAGGGCCATGTCATCACGACCTGGCAGGACGCGCGCTGGCCCGCCGCCGTGGCCGCCACGGCCTACTACTTCTGGCGCAAGGGCATCCTGGGCACCATCCTCGTGGGCATGGCGGTCATGCTGCCCTTGAAGCTCGGACTCGGTTGGTAACCGCGCGGGTGCGGCGCGGCGGCGAGAATCGGGAAAGTTTTCCCGTCATCCACTGTCCCGTCCCACCATGAATGTCATCCGCTTCTCCGACCTGATCGCCGCCGGCAAGGTTGCTGGCCAACGCGTCTTCATCCGCGCCGACCTCAACGTGCCGCAGGACGACAACGGCAAGATCACCGAGGACACCCGCATCCGCGCCTCGCTGCCAGCCATCCAGATGGCCCTGGATGCCGGCGCCGCCGTCATGGTCACCTCCCATCTGGGCCGCCCGACCGAGGGCGAGTTCAAGCCCGAGGATTCGCTGGCGCCGGTCGCCGAGCGCATGGCCGAGCTGCTGGGCCGCCCGGTGCCGCTGCAGCGTGACTGGGTCGACACCGTCTCCGTCGCGCCGGGGCAGCTGGTGCTGCTGGAGAACTGCCGCGTCAACAAGGGCGAGAAGAAGTGCAATGAAGAGCTGTCCAGGAAGCTGGCGGCCCTGTGCGACATCTACGTGAATGACGCCTTCGGCACCGCCCACCGCGCCGAGGCCACCACCTACGGCATCGCCAAGTTCGCCAAGATCGCCTGCGCCGGCCCGCTGCTGGCCGCCGAGATCGACGCCATCACCAAGGCCCTGGCCAACCCGCGCCGCCCGCTGGTCGCCATCGTCGCCGGCTCCAAGGTCTCGACCAAGCTGACCATCCTGCAAAGCCTGGCGAGCAAGGTCGACGGCCTCATCGTCGGCGGCGGCATCGCCAACACCTTCATGCTGGCCTCGGGCCTGAAGATCGGCAAGTCGCTGGCCGAGCCCGACCTGGTCGACCAGGCCAAGGCCGTCATCGAAGCCATGGCTGCGCGCGGCGCCGCCGTGCCCATCCCCGAAGACGTCGTGACGGCCAAGACCTTTGCTGCTGGCGCGACGGCCTCCGTCAAGGCAGCGGTCGACGTGGAAGACGACGACCTCATCCTCGACATCGGCCCCAAGACGGCCACCAAGTTGGCCGAGCAGCTCAAGGCGGCCGGCACCATCGTCTGGAACGGCCCGGTCGGCGTGTTCGAGTTCCCGGCCTTCGCCCATGGCACCGAAGCCATCGCCCGCGCCATCGCCGAGAGCGTTGCCTTCAGCATTGCCGGTGGCGGTGACACGCTGGCGGCCATCGCCAAGTACGGCATCGAAAAGGAGGTCGGCTACATCTCCACCGGCGGCGGCGCCTTCCTGGAAGTGCTGGAAGGCAAGACCCTGCCGGCCTTCGAGATCCTGGCCAAGCGCGCCGCGGGCTGATTTCACGTTAACGGGCGGTCGCCCTGGCCGCTCGTCGCTGCCGGCCACCACAATCGCGGGATGGTTCTCCGTTGGCTGCTTGCCCTGCTCGTCGTCACGACGCTGCTCGGGCTATATGCCAACGAGAACTGGATGACCCGCCATCTCGTGCTTGATGGGCGCGGCGCCGGCCAGCAGCTCGAGGTTGTCGACGACCGCAGCAGCGGCGGCAAGAGCGAGGCCACGCTGCAGGCGCCGGCCGGCGGGCCGCTGGCCATGGGCTGTGATGTCCGCCCGGGCTATGAGTGGCCCTACTGCGAGCTGCAGGTCGAGATGAAGAAGGGCCTGGACCTGCGCAACTTCAGCCACATCCGGCTGTGGCTGCATGCCGAGGGTCCGACGCTGGACCAGGGGCCGGCCCAGGTGCGCGTCTTCCTGCGCAATGCCAACCCGGCCTACACCAAGGCCGGCGAGGGCGAGAGCCTCAAGCCCCAGGAGGTCACCTACGCGCCCAGCGCGCAGCCCCAACCGGTCGAGCTGCGGCTGTCCCAGTTCGTCGTCAGCTCGTGGTGGGCCCAGGCCCATCCGCTGCCGGTGGCCCTGGTGGGGCCGGAGATGGACAACGTGCGCGCCATCAGCTTCAGCACCGGTGGCAAGGTGGCGCCGGGCCGGCACCTGATCCGCGTCGACCGAGCCGAGCTGCTCGGCGACTGGATTGCGCCCGAGACCTTCCGCCTCGGCCTCGTCGGCCTGTGGATGTTCAGCCTGCTGGGCTATCTGGTCTGGGAAAGCTCGTCCGTGCGGGGCCGCCTGAAGCGCTCGATGAAGCGTTCGCGGGCGCTCGAGAAGATGGCCCTGCGCGACCCGCTGACCCGCGTCGCCAATCGCGACGGCCTGAACCGCGCGCTGGAGCTGCTGTTGCAGGTGCAGGGCGACATGAGCTTCCCGCTGTCGGTGGCCTTTGTCGACGCCGACCATTTCAAGCGCGTCAACGACGAGCATGGCCATGACGTGGGCGATCAGGTCCTGGTGCTGCTGGCCCGCACCTTGCGCGCCAACCTGCCGCGTGACGACCTGCTGGCGCGTTGGGGCGGTGAAGAGTTTGTCATCGTCATGCCGCAGACGCCGGTTGACGAAGCAGCGGCCGTCGCCGAGCGGCTGCGCCAGGTGCTGGCGCGCACCGAATGGCCGGCCGGCCTCAAGGTGACGGCCAGCTGGGGCGTGGCCCAGGCCCTCGCACCGGGTGAGGTGGACGACGCCCTGCGCGAGGCCGACCAGGCCATGTACCGCGCCAAGCGCGACGGTCGCGACCGCGTGATATCGGCTTCGGCATAGATCGCCAAGAAACCTGCATCGCGCAGGCCATGAAACGCGGCGTAACCTACGGGGTTATCCCTGGAGACCCGCCCTCATGGAAAAGAACAACGCTCCCTTGTCACCTGCCGAAGCCGCGCTGCGCGACGCCGCGCTGGACTACCACCGCAGCCCGACGCGCGGCAAGATTTCGGTCACGCCGACCAAGGCCTTGAGCAACCAGCGTGACCTGTCGCTGGCCTACTCGCCGGGCGTGGCCTATCCCTGCCTGGACATCGAGCGCGACCCGTCTCTTGCGGCCGATTTCACGTCGCGTGGCAACCTCGTCGGCGTCATCACCAACGGCACGGCCGTGCTGGGCCTGGGCGACATCGGCCCGCTGGCGGCCAAGCCGGTCATGGAAGGCAAGGGCTGCCTGTTCAAGAAGTTCGCCGGCATCGACGTCTTCGACATCGAGCTGGCCGAGCGCGACCCCGACAAGCTGATCGACATCATTGCCGCAATGGAGCCGACGTTGGGCGGCATCAACCTCGAGGACATCAAGGCGCCCGAGTGCTTCTACATCGAGCGCGAACTGTCCAAGCGCATGAACATCCCGGTCTTCCACGACGACCAGCACGGCACGGCCATCATCTCGTCGGCGGCCCTGCTCAACGGCCTGGAGCTGGTGGGCAAGGACATCGCCACCGTGAAGGTCGCGGTGTCGGGCGCGGGCGCCGCGGCCATCGCCTGCCTCGACGTGATGGTGGGCCTGGGCGTCAAGCGCGAGAACGTCTTCGTCTGCGATTCGCGCGGCGTGATCCAGAGCGAGCGCGAGGACGCCAAGGCCGGCAAGCTGGACGAGTCCAAGCAGCGCTATTGCCAGATCAGCACCGCGCGCACGCTGGCCGATGTGGTCGATGGCGCCGACGTCTTCCTCGGCTGCTCGGCGGCCGGCGTGCTGACGGCGGAGATGGTCAAGACCATGGGCACGCAGCCCATCATCCTGGCCCTGGCCAACCCCGAGCCGGAGATCCGTCCCGAGCTGGCCAAGGCCGTGCGGCCCGATTGCATCGTGGCCACGGGCCGTTCGGACTACCCCAACCAGGTCAACAACGTCCTGTGCTTCCCCTACATCTTCCGTGGCGCGCTGGACTGCGGCGCCACCAAGATCACCGAGGGCATGAAGCTGGCCTGCGTGCGCGAGATCGCCGCCCTGGCCAAGGCCGAGACCAGCGATGAGGTGGCGGCGGCCTATGCCGGCCAGGAGCTGGCCTTCGGCCCGGACTACCTGATTCCCAAGCCCTTCGACGCGCGGCTGATCCTGCGCATCGCGCCGGCCGTAGCGGCGGCTGCCGCGGCCGATGGCGTGGCCACGCGGCCGATCGAGGACCTGGCCGGCTACCGTCATTCGCTGGAGCGTTTCGTCTACCAGACCGGCATGTTCATGCGCCCGGTGTTTGCCGCCGCCAAGGCCGCGCCGGCTCGCGTCATCTATGCCGAGGGCGAGGACGAGCGCGTGCTGCGCGCCGTGCAGGTCGCCATCGACGAAGGCCTGTGCAAGCCGACGCTGATCGGCCGGCCGGAAGTGCTGGCCACGCGCATCCAGCGCGCCGGCCTGCGGCTGAAGCTGGGTGAGGACGTCGCCGTCATCGACCCCGAGGACGACCCGCGCTTTCGCCAGTACTGGGAGGCCTACTACGCCCGCATGAAGCGCAACGGCTTCACGCCGGAGATGGCCAAGTCGGCCGTGCGCCGCTCCAACACGGCCATCGGCGCGCTGGCCATCGAGCTGGGCGATGCCGACGCCATGATCTGCGGCATGGTCGGCCGCTTCGACCGCCACCTGGAGCAGGTCAAGGATCTCATCGGCCTGGCGCCGGGCGCCCGCCAGTTCGCGGCGATGAACGCGCTGATCCTGGAGCAGATGACGCTCTTCATCACCGACACCTTCGTCAATGACGACCCCAACGCCGAGGAGCTTGCCGACATCGCCGCGATGGCTTCCGACGAGGTCAGCCGTTTCGGCCTGCCGCCCAAGCTGGCCTTTGTCAGCCATTCGATGTTCGGCTCCTCCACGCGTCCGTCGGCCGTGAAGATGCGTCGGGCCCATGAGCTGTTCGCGGCGGCGCACCCTGACATCGAGTGCGACGGCGAGATGCACGGCGACGCGGCCCTGTCGGAAAGCGTGCGCCAGGCCTTTCTGCCCGACAGCAAGCTCACAGGCTCGGCCAACCTGCTGGTGCTGCCGACGCTGGACGCGGCCAACATCCTCTTCAACGTGCTGAAGATCAGCGCCAGCCACGGCGTCACGGTCGGCCCCATCCTGCTGGGCGCGGCCAAGCCGGTGCACATCCTGACCCCGTCGGCGACGGTGCGTCGCATCGTCAACATGACGGCTCTGGCGGTGGCCGAAGCCAACGGCGTGCGCCGTTGAGGATGGGGTTCGGGCGGGGTTCCCAGCCGGCGATTGGCCGGCTACGCTGGGCCACGTGAAGTTCTGCGTCCGTCCCTTTCCCCGTCTGCTGATGGCCTTGCTGGCCGCGGCGGCGGCTGACCGGGCGGGTGCCGCCGACCTGGTGCTGTATTACGAGGAGAGGCCGCCGCTGATGAGCCGCCAGGACAACCAGTTGACGGGTGTCCAGGGCGCGCCGGCCATGGCCGTGCTGCAGCGCGCCGGCATTGCGGCGGACCTGCGCGAGGCGCCGGTGGCCCGCCAGGTCGCGATGATCACGCGCAATGCCGAACCGGCCTGCGCCTTGGGCCTGTACCGCACGGCGGAGCGCGAGAAGCTCGGCCGGTATTCGAAGCTGCCCGTCTACGCCAGCCCGCCACAGAGCCTGATGATCCGCAAGGACGGTCGTCTCAAGGACGTGCACCGCTTCGCCGGCGTCGTGCAGTCGCCGGCCATCACGCTGGTGTTGCGCCTGGGCTATTCCTACGGGGCCGAGACCGACAAGGCCCTGACGGAGGGCAGCGCCAGGATCATCCGCTCGTCCGACCACAGCCTGGCGCGGGCCCGCGCCGTGCTTCTGGGCATGGCCGACGCGACGCTGTTCACCGAGGAGGAAGGCGAGGCGCTGATCAAGCAATTGGGTGAAGCGGGAGCGGCGCTGGAACTGCGCCGCCTGCCGGATGCGCCGCCCGGCGAGGGGCGCTTCTTCTTCTGCAGCAAGGCGACGCCGGACCGGCAGATGAAAGCCATCGACGAGGCGATGTCTCGCTAGCCCGGTGAGTTGCTGTCCATCGATGGGCGGGCCGGCCAGAAGACGGCCGCACCGAATTGCGCCAGCGCCACGCCGGCCAGGATGATCCCCGCCGCCAGGATCTTGTGCAGGGAAAAGGCCTCGCCGCCCCAGGCCCAGGCCGTGATGCCGGCGATCAGCGGCATCAGATAGATCAGCGGCGCGGTGCGGGCCACGCCGCGCTGCTCGTTGGCCCAGCCCCAGGCCAGCCAGCCCAGGAAGCCGCCGCCGACGACCTGCCAGGCCAGGCCCGGCCAGATCCAGGCCGGCTGCGTCGACCAGTCCAGGGACAGCAGAGCCGGCGAGCACCACAGCAGCATGGGCAGGGTGCAGATCAGACTGCCATAGCCCAGCACCGTCACGCCGCCGTGATGCTGGATGAGCGGCTTGCTGGCTACCGTGTAGTAACTGAACAGGGCGGCGGCGACCAGCAGGGTCAGGTCGCCCAGGCCGGCCTGCCAGTCCGCGGCCAGCAGCTTGTCCGACGTGAACAGCAGGGCGCCAGTGGCGGCCATGGCCACGCCGGCCACCTGGCCGCGCGACAGCGTCTCGATGCCGCTGAAGCGCAGGATGAGCAGCGTGAACACCGGGCCGCAGGCCAACAGCACGCTGGCGCTGAAGGCCGTCGAGCCCTGCATGCCATAGGCCGACAGCAGCAGATGCAGGCCCTGGCCGATCAGCGTCAGCCGCACCAGCGGCCAGACCTCGCCGCAGTCCAGTCGCGGCCAGCGCAGGCCGAAGCGCCAGCACAGCAGGGCGATGGCACAGAAAGGCATCAGCAGATAGCGCAGGCCCAGGAAGCCCGCCGGGCCGACCTGGGTGAACAAGGCCTTGGACAGCGGGAAGTTCAGGCCCCAGGTCAGCACGACGGCGAGTGCGGCGATCAGCGGGGCGGTATGTCTGTCCTTCATATCGGCTAGCATATTCTCATATGAGAGAAGAATTCTCCGATGTGAGCGAAGAAGGCCAGTTCGAGCGCCAGCTGGCTGAACGCCTGGCCGCGCTGCGGACCCAGGCGGGCTGGTCACTGGACGAGCTGGCCACCCGAAGCGGCGTCAGCCGCGCCACGCTCTCCCGCCTGGAGCGCGCCGAGACCAGTCCCACGGCGACGCTGCTGTCGCGCCTGGCCCGCGCCTACGGCCTGCCGCTGAGCCGCCTGCTGGCCGAAGCCGAGACCTTGCCGGTGCGCCTGCTGCGTGCCGCCGACCAGCCGCGCTGGCATGACCAGCAAAGCGGCTTCGAGCGCCTGATGCGCTGCCCGCCGCTGGCCGGCTTCGCGACTGAAGTCATCGAGGGGCGTCTGACGCCAGGCGCCGAACTGGTCTACGACGAGCCCACCGTCTCGCGCCTGGAGCATCACCTCTGCCTGATCGAGGGAAGCCTGCGCCTGACGCTGCAAGGCCAGGTCTTCGAGCTCGGTGCCGGCGACTCGATCAGCTTCCGCTGCCTGGGTCGCACCGTCTTCAGCAACCCCGGTACCGAGTCCGCGCGCTATCTGCTCGCGATGACAGTGCCTGCCCTGTAACTGGTATCGAACCACCATGACTTCAGACCCGCCCGTTCGACTCGCGCCGCTGGACCCCGGACACCCCGATGCGCAGCGCCTGATGGCCCTGTCCGAGGCCTATATGAGCGCGCTTTATCCGAGTGAGAGCAATCACTTCGAACCCGCCGATGGCCTGCGCCCGCCGGGAGGCCGCTTCCACGGCGCGTGGCGCGGCGAGCACCTGGTCGGCTGTGGCGGCGTCAAGCTCTTCGAGGCCGATGGCTATGGGGAGATCAAGCGTCTTTTCGTGCTGGACAGTGAACGCGGCCGCGGTGTCGCGCGGCAGCTGATGGCGAGGTTAGAAGCCGAGCTGGTGGAGCGCGGCCTGCGCTTCGCCAGGCTGGAAACCGGTATCTATCAGCCGGAGGCCCTGGCCCTGTACCGGCGCCTGGGCTATGTGGACCGCGAGCCCTTCGGCAGTTACGTGCCGGACCCGCTGAGCGCCTTCATGGAGAAGGCGCTGGCCTGAAACGCGGCGAAACTTGGGCGAGGTCAGGCGGAACATAATTCCGCGCCGCCAAGAAACTCGAGACAAGCCATGACCCGCGCCACCAAGATCGTCGCCACCCTCGGCCCCGCCTCCAACACGCCGGAGGTGCTGGAGAAGATGATCCGCGCCGGCGTCGACGTCGTGCGCCTGAACTTCTCCCATGGCAAGGCCCAGGACCACATCGACCGGGCCAACATGGTCCGTGCGGCGGCCCAGGCCTGCGGCAAGTCGGTGGCCATCATGGCCGACCTTCAGGGCCCCAAGATCCGCGTCGGCAAGTTCGAGAACAACAAGATCGAACTCATCCCCGGCGCCAAGTTCATCCTCGACGCCGACCGCACCGAGCTGGGCAACCAGGACATCGCCAGCCTCGACTACAAGGAGCTGCCTCGCGATGTGAAGCCGGGCGACACCCTGCTGCTGAACGACGGCCTGCTGGTGCTGACGGTGGACCATGTGCGCGGCGCCCAGGTCCACACCACCGTCAAGCTGGGCGGCGAGCTGTCCAACAACAAGGGCATCAACAAGCAGGGCGGCGGCTTGACGGCGCCGGCGCTGACGGCCAAGGACATGGACGACATCAAGACCGCGATGTCCTTCCAGTGCGAATACCTGGCGGTGAGCTTCCCCAAGAACGCCACCGACATGGAGATGGCCCGCCAGCTGGCCAATGTGGCTGGCGAGGCCTACCGCCACAAGCCGGCCATGATCGCCAAGATCGAGCGCTACGAGGCCATCCCCCATCTCGAAGCCATCCTGAAGGCCAGCGACGGCATCATGGTGGCGCGCGGCGACCTCGCCGTGGAAGTCGGCAACGCCGCCGTGCCCGCCCTGCAGAAGCGCATGATCAAGATGGCTCGCGAGATGGACAAGGTCTCCATCACGGCCACGCAGATGATGGAGTCCATGATCGTCAACCCCGTGCCGACGCGCGCCGAGGTCAGCGACGTGGCCAACGCCGTGCTGGACGGCACCGACGCCGTCATGCTGTCGGCCGAGACGGCCGCCGGCCGCTTCCCCATCGAGACCGTCGAGCAGATGGCCGCCATCGCGCTGGAGGCCGAGCGCGCCGAGTTCGTCAGCCTGGACACCGATTTCGCCGGCCGCCAGTTCGGCCGCATCGACCAGTCCATCGCCATGGGCGCGCTGTTCACCGCCTACCACCTCGGCTGCAAGGCCATCCTGGCGCTGACCGAGTCGGGTTCCACGGCACTGTGGATGAGCCGCCACCGCATCCAGGTGCCCATCTTCGGCCTGACGACCCAAGCCGTCAGCCAGCGCAAGATGGCGCTCTACCGCAATGTGCTGCCGCTGCTGATGCCCAAGTTCGACGACCGCGACACCGCACTGGCCGCGGCCGAGAAGATCCTGGTCGAGCGCGGGGTGCTGATGCCCGGCGACACCTATGCCATCACCTGCGGCGAGCCCATGGGCTACCCCGGCGGCACCAACATGCTGAAGGTCTGCAGGGTCGGATAAGTACGCAGCGGCTGAGCGCCGATGGATATCAAGGTCCTGTTCCCGACCCTGGTCGCGGTCAGCCAGGCGGATGCAGCCACCCTCGCCGCCATCCAGGCCGAGGTGCTGGCCCAGGAAGGCCGCATCAAGTCGCTGCTGAAGCCAGCCTGGGGTGACCAGGTCTGGTCTTCCTTCGAGGCCGAGCAGCATCTCTTCGTTGCGGCCGGCCTCCACAGGCTGCGCGAGTTCGTCGAGAGCAGCATCCTCGAGTTCGTCACCCGCACGCGCGAGTCGGCCGGCCCCATGGCTTTTGTCGACGAGTACTCGCAGAGCTGGATCAACGTGACGGCGCGCCACGGCTACCAGGAGCGCCACAACCATGAGCGCGAGGCCGTCGGCCTGCCCATCAGCGGCGCCTTCTACTTCCGCAGCAACGGCCGGGACGGCGACCTGTCCATCATGCCGGTGGACATGCAGACCAAGCTCTTCGACCCCGAGGTCATCGTGCCGGCAGTGGGGCGGCTGGTGCTGTTCCGCTCCGAGGTCTTCCACCGCGTCGGCGCCAACCTGACCGACTCGGACCGCGTGTCCTTCAGCTTCAACTACCTCTTGCGGCCGGCTCAGTGACTGTGGCCGACATGGCCCATTTGGGTTTTGGCCGGTAGTTCCGCGCCAGGCTCGGCCAGGCCTTCGAGGATGGCGCAGGCGGGCTCGTCGCCCTTGCAGCGGGCACGCAGAGCGCGCAGCTCCTTCTCCAATTCCTGCAAGGCCGCGATGCGCGCAGCGACGTGGCCGATGTGCTCATCCAGCAGGGCGTGGGCTTCGCCGCCATGCTCCCCACCTTGCAGGGCCAGCAGGGCGCGCACCTCGGCCAGGTTCATGTCCAGCGACCGGCAGCGGCGGATGAAATGCAGGCGCTCGACGTCTGCAGCGCGATAGACGCGGTAGCCGGCGTCGGTGCGCGGTGGCGCATCGAGCAGCCCCTCGCGCTCGTAGTGGCGGATGGTGTCGACCGGCGTCGCGGTCAGGCGGCTGAGTTCCCCGATACGCATCTCACCATTCTCGGCTTGACTCTGGAGTGGCTCCAGGGTTTGCAATGTCGACCTGCGCTACCCAAGGTCTTTGCATGAGCCACGCCTGTCATCACCACTCCCACGATCACGACCACTCGCACCACCACGCCACCGGCAACTCGCCCGCCTACCGCCGCGCGCTCTGGGTGGCCCTGGTGCTGAACGCGGCCATGGCCGTCGTGGAGCTGACGGCCGGCTCCGTCGCCGGCTCGCTCGCGCTGTGGGCCGATTCGGCCGACTTCATCGCCGATGCGGCCAACTACGCCATCTCGCTGGCGGTGCTGGCCTCCAGCCTGACGCTGCGCGCCCGCGTCGCCTGGGTCAAGGGCGCGGCCATGGGCCTGATCGGCCTGGCGGTGCTGGCCAGGGCGGGCTGGGCCGCCCTGCACGGCGAGCCGCCCCAGGCCTTCACCATGGGCGCCGTCGGCGTGGCGGCCCTGGCCGTCAATGTCATCGTCGCGTTGATGCTCTATGCCTGGCGCGAGGGCGACGCCAACATGCGCGCCGTCTGGCTGTGCAGCCGCAATGACGCCTTGGGCAACATCGCCGTTGTCGCCGCGGCCGGCGCGGTTGCCTGGACGGGCATGGCCTGGCCCGACCTGGCCGTGGCCGTGGTCATGGCCGTCCTGGCCCTGTCCAGCGCCCGCGCCGTCATGCGCCACGCGCGCGACGAGCTCAGGCGATCGCCAGCGCCAGCACCGTGAGGGCCATGGCCGCCGTCGCGGCCCAGCCCATCACGCGCAACTTGCGGCCGATGACGTGGGGCCCCATGACGGCCGGTCGCGTCGCCAGCAGCATCATGGCGGCCATGATGGGCACGGCCGTGATGCCGTTGAATACGGCGGCCCAGAACAGCTGCTTGACGGGGTCCAGCGGCGCGAAGCACAGGGCCACGCCGCCCAGCGTCGCGACCGCGATGACGCCGTAGAACCCGCGCCCCTCGCCGCGTTCGAGCTTGAGGTTGAGGCTGTCGCGCCAGCCCATCACTTCAGCCACCGCATAGCCCGCCGAGCCGGCCAGCACCGGCACGGCCAGCAGGCCGGTGCCGATGATGCCCAGGCTGAAGAGCAGGGCGGCATGCTCGCCGGCAATGGGCTTCAGGGCCTCGACGGCCTGGGCCGAGGTCTGGATGTCGTGCACGCCATGGGCATTCAGCGTCGCGGCCGTGGCCAGCATGATGCAGAAGGCGATGCCGTTGGAGAAACCCATGCCGACATGGGTGTCCAGCTTGATGCGGCGCAGGTGGCCGTGCACCTGCTCGCGGGACAGGGCCTTGCCGGCGCTGCCGCCGTTCAGGTCCTCGACCTCCTGGCTGGCTTGCCAGAAGAAGAGGTAGGGGCTGATGGTGGTGCCGAACAGAGCGACGACCATCAACAGGGTGTCGCGGTTCCAGTGCAACTGGGGATGGAGGGTGCGCATCAGCACCTGGCCCCAGTCCAGGCCCAGCACCGCCACGACGCCGACGTAGGCCAGCAGGGCCAGAGTCAGCCACTTCAGCCAGCGCACATAGCTCTCGTAGCAGAGGAAGACCTGCATCAGCACGCTGGCGATGCCGAAGCCCAGCGCATAGAGCTGGGCCGAGCCGCCCACCAGCAGGTGCACGGCCGCGCCCATGGCAGCGATGTCGGCCGCGATGTTCAGCGTGTTGGCCGCCAGCAGCAGGCCGACGAAGAACAGCAGCACCGGCCGCGGGAAGGCCTGCTTCATGTTGGCCGCCAGGCCCTGGCCCGACACATAGCCGATGCGCGCGCTGACGATCTGGATGGCCGTCATCAGGGGCAGCGTGAAGATCAGGCTCCACAGCATGCCGTAGCCGAACTGCGCGCCCGCCTGGGAGTAGGTGGCGATGCCGCTGGGGTCGTCGTCGGCCGCCCCGGTGATGAGGCCGGGGCCCAGTTGACGCAAACCGGTCAGCAAAGATTTCATGGCGTCTCGGGGGCATGCGACGTGCCTGCCCGGGAAAGCCTGCCGTCAGTCCCGGGCAAGCGGTCTGTCATACGGGTTAACCAGAATGAGGCCATGCCTGCCGCGACCCGTCTCCCCGGCGCCAGCCTTGACGTGGTTCTGCCAGCGTTCAACGAGGCCGCCAACCTGCCCGCGCTGTTCACCCAGCTTGGCCTGCTGCTGGGGCGCCTGGCGCCGCGCTGGCGCATCATCCTCGTCGACGACGGCAGCAGCGACGATACCGCTGGTGTCGCCCTGGCGGCGCGCGCCGCCGGCCTGCCTTTGCGCTATATCAAGCTGTCGCGCAATTTCGGCAAGGAGGCCGCGCTGACCGCCGGCCTCGCCCTGGCCGATGCCGACCGCGTGCTGATGATGGACGCCGACGGCCAGCACTCGCCCGAACTCATCACGGCCATGCACGAGGCTTGGCTGCGCGGCGCCGACATGGTCTGCGCCGTGCGTGCCAACCGCGACGAGGAAGGGCCGCTGAAGCGCTGGGGCACCCGCCTGTTCTACCGCTTCGTCAATGCCTTCACGCAGCTGCACATCCCGCCCGACGCCGGGGACTTCCGGCTGCTGGACCGGCGCGTCGTCACCGCGCTGAACTCCCTGCCCGAACGCAACCGCTTCATGAAGGGCCTGTACGCCTGGGTCGGCTACCGCACCGAGTTCCTGCCCTACACGCCCAGGCCGCGCGCCAGCGGCCGCAGCCATTTCTCGGTCAGCCGGCTGCTGCACCTGGCTTTCACCGGCGTGACGGCCTTCAGCAACCTGCCGCTGCGCATCTGGAGCGCCCTGGGCGGCGTCATCGCCGTCGGGGCCCTGGTTTATGGCGCCTGGCTGGTCGCCGAGCACTTGCTGTACGGCCACCCCATCCCGGGCTGGCCCACCGTCGTCGTTGGCTTGATGTTCTTCAGCGGCGTGCAGCTGCTGTCCATCGGCATCATCGGCGAGTACGTCGGCCGCATCTTCGACGAGGTCAAGCAGCGCCCGGTCTATCTCGTCGCGCTCGACACGGGCAACCCGTCTTGAAGCCGCAGCGCCGGCTGATCCTCTGCGCCGACGACTACGGCCTGGGGCCCGCGGTGGATCGCGGCATCCTGGCGCTCGCGGCGCAGCGTCGCCTCAGCGCGCTGAGCTGCATCGTCACAGCACCGCGCTGGGCCAGCGCCGGCCTGGCCTTGCGCGACTGCAGGGCTGCGACCGGCCTGCATTTCAACCTGACCGAGGGCCAGCCCCTCAGCGAGGCGCTGCGCGAGCATTGGCCGCGTTTCCCGGGCCTCGCGTCGTTGATGACCCAGTCCTTTGTCGGCCGCCTGCCCGCCGCGCTGGCCGACGAATTCCAGGCCCAGCTGCAGCGCTTCATCGCCATCGTCGGCCGCGCCCCGCATTTCATCGACGGCCACCAGCATGTGCATGCCCTGCCCGGCGTGCGTCCCATCGTGCTGGCCGCGGCGCAAAGCCTGGGCCTGCCGCTGCGCAACACCGGTCGCGTGCTCGGCCCCGGCTTTGCGTTCAAGCGCCGCGTCATCGAGGCCTGTGGGGGGCGCGCCCTGGCTGCTCAGATGCGCGCGCGCCGCCTGCGTGCCGCACCGGCCCTGCTGGGTGTCTATGGCTTTGACCCGTGCACCGACTACCGTGCCCTGATGCGTGGCTGGCTGGCCGCTGCTCCCGATGGCGCCCTGCTGTTCTGCCATCCGGCCCTGGGCGGGCCCGACCCGGGCGACGCCATTGCCGCCGCCCGCGCCAGCGAGATGGCCTATCTCGCCAGCGCGCATTTCGCCCGGGACCTGGCCGAGGCCGGCGTCATGCTCGCCTGAAGGTCCAGACGCGGTTGGCCGCAAAGGTGGCCAGCATGACGAGAACGGTGGCCGCCGCCTGGGCCACCAGGTAGTGCAGGCCGGCCCGCACACCGGCGTCGACGATCAGCATGCCCAGCAGGGCACCGGCGCCGGCCGTCACCTGGAAGCGGCACCAGGCCGGCCCCCACGCGCCGCGGTGGGCGAAGGTGTAGTGGCGGTTGGCCCAGAAGGCGACCTGGGCACCGAGGACGGCGCCGGCGCCCGACGCCAGCCACGCCGGCCAGTGCCAGCATTCCACCAGCAGAGCCATGAAGGCGTAGTGGGCGGCCGTTGCGGCGACGCCCACGCCGGCATAGCGAGCCAACTGCTTCATGGGCAGCTCGCCGGCCGCGGCAGCTCGAACAGCGTGGCGCGCCGACCGATGTAGATGGGGTGGGCCTCGGCCAGCGCGTCCTGCGGCGCCGCGACCAGCCAGATCCGGCCCGGCCCGCAGCGCTCGCGGGCCAGGCGCTGTGGCGTCCACAGCACCTGCTCGCCATGGGCGGGGTCGAAACGCGCCGCGTCCAGCAGCTCGCGCTGCCAGGTGTCGCCGCCCTGGGCGCGCATCGCGTCCCAGTCGCCCAGCACCGCCGGCGGGGCCGCGAGTCGGGCCTGCAGGCGCAGGTCGAAGAAGGGCTCGCCGGCCAGCAGCACGCGGTCGCCCGCCCGCAAACGCTGGTGCAGGGCCGCGCCGACATCGGCATGGTCGGGCTTGCCCCAGCGCGCGATGGCGGGCACCGAGGCGACGCAGATCAGCGCACCCAAACCCCAGGCCGCGCGAGCGAAGCGCTTGCCGCGCCAGGCCTCGGCCAGCATCAGGGCCGTCGGCAACAGGGCGGGCAGCACATAGCCGACGAGCTTGGAGCGCGGCAGCGAGAAGAAGCCGACGATGACGACGATCCACCACAGCTCGAAGCCGCCGCCGCGCAGGGCCGCGGGCTGGCGCAGGCTGGCCGGCAGCGTCGCCAGCGGCAGCACCGCGAGGAAGAACCACCAGGGTTGGGCGTTGTTGAAGCGCGCCTCGGTGTAGCGGTGGAAATGCTGCTCGATGATGAAGTAGTCGAAGAAGCCCGGGTAACGGCTTTGCATGGCCAGCATCCAGGGCAGGGCCATGGCCGCGAACACGGCCAGCGCCAGCGGGTGCAGGGCCAGGCGCAGGTCGGCCCAACGCCGTTTCAGCAGCAGCGCAGGCAGCACGATCAGTCCGGGCAGCACGACGCCGATCAAGCCCTTGGACAGCAGGGCCAGGGCCATGGACGCCCAGGCACCGCACAGCCAGGCCAGGCGGCGGCGTTCGCCGTGCAGTCCGCGCCTTGCAGCGACGACGGCCAGCGAGATCCAGCCGGCCACCAGCATGTCGTGGTTGGCGTATTGGCCGGCCAGGTAGAACAGCGGCAGCACGGCCAGCCAGGCCAGGGCCTGCCGGGCGCCGTCCGGCCCCAAGCGGGCGCGGGCCTCGATCCACAGGGCCAGGCCCATCAGCCAGGCGCCCAGCAGCGGCGCCGCGCGCAGGGCCAGCGGTGTGGGGCCGAGCAGCTGCAGGGCCGCCATGTCCAGCCAGTACATCAGCGGCGGCTTGTGGAAATAGGGCAGGCCGAAGAGGGTGGGCGTCAGCCATTCGCCGTTGCGCAGCATCTCGTAGGCGACGCCACCGTAGCGGCCTTCATCGGGCAAGGCGACGGGCCGCCAGCCGGCGAGGGCGACCAGCCAGAGGGTCAGCAGCAACAGCGGCCACCAGGCGGGCAGGCGGCGGGAAACATCGGCAGGCAGACGCATGGCAACAGCCTAGGCCGGCCCTGTGACGCTGCTTGTCGCGGAGCTGGTGGCGGCCTTGCAGTGAAGCGTCAGCGCCGCGGTGGGATGCGGCGCGTCCCGCCGATGGCCAGCGTGAAGAAATCCTGCTCCGCCAGGCCGCGCACCGGGCGCTGCAAGGCCAGCTGGCGCGGCGGCTCGTCCAGCGATTCGTCGGTCAACTCGAAGGTGCCCCAGTGCACGCCCAGCGAAGCCTTGGCGCCGAGGTCGGCATGGATGTTGAGTGCCTCCTCGACATTGACGTGCTGGCTCTGCATGAACCAGCGCGGCTCGTAGGCGCCGATGGGGATCAGCGCGATGTCGAAGCCGCCGCCCCGCTGGCGCTCGGCGAGGCGCTCGCGGATGTCGGCGAAGTCGCGCGAATAGCCGGTGTCGCCGGCGAAGAAGAGCTGGCAGTCGGGCGCGAACACCGCGAAGCCGCCCCACAGCGTCTTCATGCGGTCGTTCAGGCCGCGGGCCGACCAATGCTGGGCCGGCACGAGGAAGATGTCGACGTCACCGAGGCGTTCGCTCTGCCACCAGTCCAGCTCGACGACGCGCGCGATGCCGCGGCCCTCGAACCAACTCTTGAGGCCGAGGGGCACGACGAAGAGGGGGCTGCCGCCGGCCTGGCGGGCCAGCGTGCGGCAGGAGGGCAGGTCGAGGTGGTCGTAGTGGTTGTGCGAGACGACGACGGCATCGATGTGGGGCAGCTCGGCCAGGGCGATGCCGGGCGGCTGCTCGCGCTTGGGCCCGGCGAAGGAGAAGGGCGAGGCGCGGTCCGAAAAGATCGGGTCGGTGAGCAGGTTGATGCCGCCGAGCTGGGCCAGCACGGTGGCGTGGCCGATCCAGGTGACGGCCGGCTGCTGGGCCGCGCCATGGTTGGCGCGGATGAAGGCCAGATCGGCCGGCTGGGTCGGGATGGGCGCCAGCGGACGCTTGGGCAGGCCCTGGCGCGCGTCATGCCATTTCCAGCGGATGACCTCGGCCAGGGACTTGGGCTCGAAGTCGCCGTGGTTGTTCTGGAAACCGCCGTCGCGGTGGTGGGACGGCGGTGTCTTGCTCACTTCGTGACGATATCGCGATGGAAGAAAGCCATGCGGGCCAGCAACTGGTTCTGCGTCGCGAAGGGCACGTGGGCCTTGTCCATGGCGCGTTGCAGATGCTCGACCAGGGTGTTGAAGTCACCCTTGGCGATGCCCAGGTGGGCATGGGCGTCCTTCATGCCCACGCCGTCGTAGGTGCAGGGACCGCCGGAGACGACGCAGAAGTAGTCGGCCAGCACGCGCTTGAGGTGCTTCATGTTGATGCCGTCGAAGAAGTGCGCGATGCGCGCGTCCTGCAGCATGCTGTCGTAGAAGTCGTCGGTGAAGGCCTGGATGGCCTCCCTGCCGCCGAGCTCGCGGTAGAGGCGGTCGTCGGCCGGGATGGGCGCCGTGCCGGGCATGACCGTGCCGGGCTGGGACTGTGCCTGCGCCAGCGGAGCTGCCAGAGCCAGGGCGAGAGTGGCGGCGAACAACAGGCGGGACTTCATCGGGCAGGCGGGGGCAAACGACGGGCCAGTCTAGCGAGACCGCCCCGCGAACGGGGGGGCGGGTCGGCGGGTTTTCGTGCGCCGGTCACGGTCGGACACGGATCGATCCACCCCCGCCCGCCTGGGGATTGGCCGGCGCGGCATGATGCGGTCCCATGTTCAAGGCGTGGCGTCGTTGGAAGCGATGGGGGCTGGCCGGCGTGTTCGCCGTGCTGGGCCCGCTTGCGTCCGCCGAAGCGCCGCGCCCTCTGGTGATGCTGGTGGAGACCAGCGCGCTGATGCCCCAGGCCCGCATCGAAGGCGACCGTGTCGTCGAGGGCCTGCACCTGGACCTCGGGCAAGCCCTGGCCCGGCGCCTGGGCCGCGATCTGGTGGCCAAGCCGGTGCCGCGCAAACGTCTGGCCGAGGCCCTGCAGCGCGGCGAGGGCGACCTGCTTTGCGACTACCAGAGCGACTGGCTGCCCGGTGCCTTCGCCTGGAGCCGGCCCTTCATTCCCGACCAGGCCCTGTTGATCAGCGCCGCCACGACCCCGGCCCCGGCGACGCTGACAGCGCTGACCGGCCAGTCGATCGGCACGGTGCGTGGCTATGTCTACCCCGAGATGACCGACGCGCTGCGCTCCGGTTTCATTCGTGACGATGCGCCTGACGCGGTGGCCAATCTGCAGAAGCTGGAGCTGGGCCGCATCCGCCATGCGCTGACCGGCCGGCGCGTGCTGGAGTACCAGCAGCGCATCGGCCATTTCAAGCTGCCGCTGCATCCGCCCCTGGTCGTGTCCGAGGTCATGGCGCAATGCGCCCTGTCGCCGAGCAGCCCGGTGGGCCTGGCGGCCCTGAACACGGCCATCCAGGGCCTGGTGTCCGAAGGCGAGCTCAACCGTCTGTTCGCCAAATACCGCTGAGACGGCGCATTCGCAGCGGCTTTCTATGATGCCCGCCATGAGGCGATGGCTTGCTGTGCTGATGTCGGGATGGATGGTGGCTCTGGCCGGGCCGGCGGCCGCGGAGAAGTCCGTGGTCATGGTGGTGGACACCAGCGCCGTCATGCCCGAGGCGCGCATCGAAGGGCGTCGCGTGCTCGAGGGCCTGCATGCCGATCTGGGCGCGGCCCTGGCGCAGCGGCTGGGCCGGCCCGTGCGGGTCGAGGCCCTGCCGCGCAAGCGCATCGCCCAGGCCCTCGAGAAGGGCGAGGCTGATCTGGTCTGCGACTACCAGAGCGCCTGGCTGCCCGGGCCTTTTGCCTGGAGTCGCGCCTTCATCCCCGACCAGACCGTGTTGGTGACCGCAGCCACGTCGCCGCTACCGGCGGGGCTGGCGGCGGTCGCGGGCCAGCCCGTCGGCACCGTGCTGGGCTATGCCTATCCGGAAGTGGCGGCGGCCCTGGGTGCGAGCCTGGTGCGCGACGACGCGCCGGATGCGGTGGCCAATCTGCGCAAGCTGGAGCTGGGCCGCGTCTCGCATGTGCTGACCGGCCGGCGCCTGCTGGACTACCAGCGCCGCATCGGCAGCTTCACGCTGGCCCTGCACCCGCCGCTGGTGGTGGCCGAGGTGCTGGGGCAATGCGGCCTGTCGCCGCGCAGCGAGGTGACGCTGAAGGCGCTGAACGGCGCCATCCAGGGCGTGGTGGCCGAGGGCGAACTGAATCGCATCCTCGGCAAGTACCGCTAGGGCGCTTAGCCTTCGCTGATGCGCTTGGCCAGGTGGGCCAGGGCTTCTTCCACCTGGTCCACCAGCACCAGGCAGAGGTCGCCCGGCTGCAGGCGCGACAGCGCGCGGTCGATGGCGATGAACTCGCCGACGATTTCCTCGATGTGCTTGGTCCGCGAGGCGCCTTCGAGGCCCGCGCGCAGCAGGGCCACGACCTCGCCGGCCTGGCGACCGCGCTGGCAGGCGTCTTCGTAGAGGATGACCTCGTCGAAGGCGGCGCCGAGGATCTCGGTCTGCACGCGGATGTCCTCGTCGCGGCGGTCGCCCGCGCCGCTGATGACCACCGAGCGCTTGTTGGCTGGCATGGCGGCGACGGCACCGACCAGGGCCTTCATCGCGTCACCGTTGTGGCCGTAGTCGGCAATCACGGTGGCGCCGCGGTAGTCCATGACGTTGAAGCGGCCCGGTGCGTTGTCGGCGTCGTTGGCGAAGCTGGCCACGCCGCGGCGGATGGTGTCCCAGTCCAGGCCTACGCCCCAGGCGGCGGCGACCGCTGCCATGGCGTTCTCGACCTGGAAGCCGATGACGCCGTTGCGCGTGATGGGGATGTCGCGCAGCGGGATGCTCTCGCGCCACACGCCTTGCGCGGCAACGAGCTGGTCGCCGTCCACGTAGACGCAGCGCTTGCCCTGCGCGCGGTGGGTGGCCATCAGCGGGTGGTGGCGGTCGGCGGCGAAGTAGATGACCTGGCCGGGGCAGACGGCGGCCATGTTGGCCGTCAGCGGGTCGGTGGCGTTCAGCACCGCGTAGCCATTGGGCGCCACGTTCTGCACGATGACGCGCTTGACCAGCACCAGGTCTTCGGCCGTGTGCAGGAAGTTCATGCCGAGGTGGTCGCCCGCGCCGACGTTGGTGACGACGGCGACCTGGCAGCGGTCGAAGCCCAGGCCTTCGCGCAGGATGCCGCCGCGGGCGGTCTCGAGCACGGCGGCCTCGACGTCGGGGTGCATCAGCACATTGCGGGCGCTCTTGGGGCCGGAACAGTCGCCGCTGTCGATCTGGCGGCCGTCCACGTAGACGCCGTCGGTGTTGGTCATGCCGACCTTGAGGCCGCAGCTGGCGAACATGTGGGCGATCAGGCGGGTGACCGTGGTCTTGCCATTGGTGCCGGTGACGGCGACGACGGGGATGCGGCCGTCCTCGGTCTTGTGGCCGCTGCCGAACAGGTGGCCGATGATGCCTTCGCCGACATTGCGGCCCTTGCCGAAGCTGGGGCTGAGGTGCATGCGCAGGCCCGGCGCGGCATTGACCTCGACGATGCCGCCGCTGATCTCTTCCAGCGGGCGCAGCACGCTCTCGGCCACCACGTCGACGCCGCAGACATGCAGGCCGACGACCTGGGCCGCGGCAATCGCGCGCGCCGCGACTTCGGGATGGACGTCATCCGTCACGTCGGTGGCCGTGCCGCCGGTGGACAGGTTGGCGTTGTTGCGCAGGATGACGCGCTGGCCCTTCTCGGGCACGGACTCGGGGGCCAGGCCTTGCTGCACGAGGCGGGCGACGGCGATGTCGTCGAAGCGGATCTTGGTCAGCGAGGTGGCGTGGCCGTCACCGCGGCGCGGGTCGGAATTGACCTTGTCGACCAGCTCCTTGACGGTGTGCTGGCCGTCGCCAATCACATGGGGCGGGTCGCGGCGGGCCGCGGCGATCAGCTTGTCGCCGATGACCAGCAGGCGGTAGTCGCCGCCGGGCAGGAACTTCTCCACCATGACCTGGCCGATCTCGTCGGCAGCCTTGTAGGCGGCGGCAATGCCCTCACGCGTCGTCACATTGACGGTCACGCCCTTGCCCTGGTTGCCGTCCTGCGGCTTGACGACGACGGGCAGGCCGATCTCCAGCGCCACGGCCCAGGCATCGTCGACCGACTCGACCGGGCGGCCGATGGGCACGGGCACCCCGGCGGCCTGCAGCAGGCGCTTGCAGAGGTCCTTGTCCTGGGCGATTGATTCGGAGACGGCGCTGGTCGCGTCGACCTCGGCGGCCCAGATGCGGCGCTGTTTGGCACCCCAGCCGAACTGCACCAGGCTGCCCTGGGTCAGGCGGCGGTAGGGGATGCCGCGGGCGATGGCCGCGTTGACGATGGAGCCGGTGGAGGGACCGAGGCGGATGTCCTCGTCCAGCTCGCGCAGCGCGGCGATGACGGCGTCGTCGTCGAACTCCCCCTCGCCCAGGGCGGCCTGGATCAGCTTGACGGCGTGTTCGAAGGCCAGGCGGCCGACGTCTTCCTCGCTGTACTCGATGACGATCTGGTAGGTGCCGGCCTCGGGCGTGACGTGGGTCTGGCTGAAGGTGACCGGGCAGCCGGCCTGGGCCTGCAGGGCCAGCGTGGCCTGCTCCAGCACCTGGGCGAGAGAGGTGTCGGCGCGCAGTTCGCCGATGGTGGGGAAGAGCTGGCGCAGGCGCGGCTCGAAGCCGGGCAGGCGCTCCAGCGAGCGTTCGGTCTCGCTGCAGTGCACGACGGCCTCGATGGTCGTGTGGCGGCTCCACATGTTGGGGCCGCGCAGGGCGCGGGTGCGGGAAACGTCCATGTTTCTGTTTATGCGAGGTGGAGTTCGGGAACGAAGGTGTCGAGGCCGGCGGCGATGAGCTCGGGCGAGATGCCCAGGGCCCAGGCGGCGGCGACGGCGGCCAGCAGCGTGGAGGCGTCGGTGGCCTGGTTGCCGAAGCGCCGCAGCAAAGCATCGATATTGGCGCCGGGTGTCTCGGCCGGGCCTTGGGCCAGCACGGCGGCACCGCCGCGCAGGAAGACGGCGCGGCCACCGCGGTCGCGGTGGTGCCTGACAGCTTCGAGCGTGCCGTCCTCGGCGTAGAAGACGACTTCGCCGTCGCTGAGCTCGGCCATGTCGACCAGGCGCGGATGGGCCGCATTCAGCACGCTGGCGCCGTCGCTGAGCACGACGTCGACCTGGGTGCGCAGCACCTTGTAGAGCTGGTCACTGTCCTGCACGTCGAACTCGGCCAGGGCTTCAATGCCGTCCATGTCGGTGACGACACCCACCAGGGCACGGTCATAGGCCAGGCCATCGCGCAGGATGGAAGCGGGATCGTTCTCGACGACGACGGCATTGACGCCGCGGTTCATCAGCAGGCGGTGGGCGGCGTCCCAGCGGGCGCTGTTGCGCTTCTCGACGCGGCGCGTGCCCAGGAACAGGCCTTCCTTGCAGGCCAGCCCGACATGACGGCCGTTCAGGTGCAGCAGCCAGGCGACCAGGCGCGAGATCTGGGGGCCGCCGCGCGAGCCGGCCACGCCGACGATGGGGATGCGGCCTGACTCGTCCTCGGCGAAGAGGTGGTCGATGATGGCCTGGCCCACGGGCTGGGGTGCGCCGCCGGCGGGCTTCAGGTGCATCAAGAGACCGGGGCCGGCGTTGACCTCGACGATGGCGCCGCCGGTCTCGCTCAGGGGCTTGGAGATGTCCTCGGTGACAAGGTCGACGCCGGCAATGTCCAGGCCGATGGTGCGGGCCGCCAGGGACACGGCGTGCGCCACCTCGGGGTGGACCTCGGGCGTGCAGTCGATGGCGACATTGCCGTTGCGCTGGATCAGCACGCCCTTGCCGGCGGCCGGCACGGTTTCGGGCGTGACACCCTGGCGCTGCAGGTCCAGCAGCACGACGGGGTCTTCGCCCAGCGTGATGCGGTTGAGCGGGAAGTCTTCGGTCAGGCCGCGGCGCGGGTCGGTGTTGATCTGCAGGTCGATCAGCTGGGCGACGGTGTGCGTGCCGTCGCCATGCACCCAGGCGGCCTCGCCGCGCGCGGCGGCCACCACCTGGCCGCCGACGACGAGGACGCGGTGCTCGTTGCCACGGATATAGCTTTCCACCAGCACCGACGAGCCTTCCTTGTCGGCGAGCTCGAAGGCGGCGGCGCAGTCGGCCTCGTTCTGGATGTCCAGCGTGACGCCACGGCCGTGGTTGCCGTCGCTGGGCTTGATGACGACGGGCAGGCCGATGTCCTGGGCGGCTTCCCAGGCGGCGGCGGCGGTCTTGACTTCCTGGCCGTCAGGCACCGGCACGCCGACGGCCTTCAGCAGAGTCTTGGTCAGGTCCTTGTCGCCGGCGATGCCTTCGGCGATCGCGCTGGTCATGTCGGTCTCGGCCGTCCAGATGCGGCGCTGGCGGGCGCCGTGGCCCAGCTGCACGAGGTTGCCGTCATTCAGGCGGATGTGGGGGATGCGGCGGTCGGTCGCGGCGGCCACGATGGCAGCGGTGGACGGGCCGAGGTAGCAGTCGTCCAGCTTGTCCCTGACGCGGGCGACTGCCGCGGGCACGTCGAATGCCACGTCGTTGATCATGGCCATGATCAAAGCATGACCCTCAGCCAAGGCCGCCCGCGCGACCTGCTCATCACGCGCCCGGAACACCATGCGGTAGACACCCCGCTGGCTGGTGGAGCGCGTCTGGCCGAAGCCGGTGGGCATGCCCGACAGGTTCAGCAGCTCGATGACGATGTGTTCCAGCACATGGCCGCACCAGGTGCCTTCGCGCAGCCGCTCCAGGAAACCGCCGCGCTCGCCGACACCGCAATGGTGTTCGATGAGATTGGGCAGGGCGGCCGTCAGGCGGTCGTTGAAGCCGGGCAACTGGTGGCTGGGGTGGTCTTCCAGTTCGCCGAGATCCAGCCAGACTTCCAGCACCGGCCGGTAGGTCCACATATTGGGCCCGCGCAGGTAGTTGATGCGCAAGAGTTGGATATCTTGGCGGACGTCTTCTTTTGGGCTCATGAGGTAGGGGGTAGGCACGGCAAGCGCTTGGAATTGTGCGCTGAAGTCATGGCGGAGAATCGGCGGCGTCCGTAAGAGCAAACAACAACATGCAAGACCTTCCTTCCGTGACCCCGCCTCATCCCCAAACGGCTGCCCTGCAGGGGCGGCTTCTGGCTGGCGAGAACGTGGTGGCCACGCAGGAGGTTGACCTGGACGCCCAGGGCCACTTCGCCCGGGGCCTGGTGGCGCTGACGAATTCACGCTTGCTGGCCTTCGAACCCGGCCAGGGGGCCTGGAGCGAGTTTCCGCTGGCGCCGGGGCAGTCGCTCAAGCTCAGCGACCATGGCGGCCTGGCCTTCATGGAGCTGTTCGACAGCCAGCAGCGCCTGGCCCGCTGGCGCTTCACCCTGGCCTGCAACCCCACGGCGGTGCGCTTCGTCGATGCCTTCGACCGGGAGGTGCAGCGCCTCTCCGGCCATGTGGTGAAGGCCGAGGAAGAGGAGGGCGAAGAGTCCGAATTCGACTTTGGCGAGGCCAACAAACCGCCCAGCACCTGGGTGTTGCTGCGGCTGTGGCGCTTCGCCCGCCCCTACCAAGGTCAACTGCTGCTCGGTTTCTCGCTGATGCTGGGCGCCACCGGGGCGACACTGGTTTCACCCTACCTGACCATGCCGTTGATGGACAAGGTGCTGATCCCCTTCCAGAACGGCCAGGACATCGACCCCGGCCTCGTCATGTGGCTGTTGAGCGGCCTGCTCGGCGCGGCCCTGGTTTCCTGGGGCCTGGGCTGGGCCAAGACGTATCTGCTGTCGCTGGTGTCGGAGCGCATCGCCGCCGATTTGCGCACGGCCACCTTCGAGCATCTGCTGGGTCTGTCGCTCGAGTATTTCGGCAACAAGCGCACCGGTGACCTGATGTCGCGCATCGGCTCGGAGACCGACCGCATCTCGGTCTTCCTGAGCCTGCACGCGCTGGACTTCATCACCGACGTGCTGATGCTGGGCATGACCTCCGTGATCCTGTTCAGCATCCATCCCGGCCTGGCCCTGGCCACGCTGGTGCCGCTGCCCTTCATCGCCTGGCTCATCCACCTGGTGCGCGACAAGCTGCGCACCGGCTTCGAGAAGATCGACCGCGTCTGGGGCGAGATCACCAACGTGCTGGCCGACACCATCCCCGGCATCCGCGTCGTCAAGGCCTTTGCCCAGGAGGCGCGCGAGGCGAAGCGCTTCAAGGAGGCCAACGTCAAGAACCTTCAGGTCAACGACCGCCTGAACAAGACCTGGAGCCTGTTCACGCCCACGGTGTCCCTGCTGACCGAGATGGGCCTGCTGGTGGTCTGGGGCATCGGCATCTGGCTGATCGCGCACAAGAGCATCACGGTCGGCGTGTTGACGGCCTTCCTCGCCTACATCGGCCGCTTCTATGCGCGCCTGGATTCGATGAGCCGCATCGTGTCGGTGACGCAGAAGGCTGCGGCCGGCGCCAAACGCATCTTCGACATCCTCGACCACGTCTCCAACGTGCCCGACCCGGTCAACCCGCAGCAGTTCGGCGAGGTGACCGGCGCCATTTCCATGCAGGGCGTCAACTTCCGCTACGGCTCGCGCTCGGTCATCCGCAACCTGAACCTGGACATCCGTCCCGGCGAGATGGTGGGCCTGGTGGGCCACAGCGGCTCGGGCAAGAGCACGCTGGTCAACCTGATCTGCCGCTTCTACGACGTGACCGAGGGCGCCATCAAGGTCGACGGCATGGACCTGCGCCGCGTCAAGGTGGCCGACTACCGCCGTCACATCGGCCTGGTGCTGCAGGAGCCCTTCCTGTTCTTCGGCACCATCGCCGAGAACATCGCCTACGGCAAGCCCGACGCAACGCGCGAGGAGATCGTCACCGCAGCCCGCGCGGCCCATGCCCACGAGTTCATCCTGCGGCTGCCGCATGGCTACGACAGCCTGGTCGGCGAGCGCGGCCAGGGGCTGTCGGGCGGCGAGCGCCAGCGCATCTCCATCGCCCGGGCCCTGCTGATCGACCCGGCCATCCTCATCCTCGACGAGGCGACCTCGGCCGTCGACACCGAGACCGAGAAGGAAATCCAGCGCGCGCTGGACAACCTCGTGAAGGGCCGCACCACCATCGCCATCGCCCACCGCCTGTCCACACTGCGCAAGGCCGACCGCCTCGTCGTCATGGACCGCGGCGAGATCGTCGAGCTGGGGCCGCATGACGAACTGATCGCCATGCAAGGTCACTATTGGCGCTTGTGGGAAGCCCAGGCCCGCCGCGTGGATCAGGAAGACCTGGAAGACCACGATGTTGCCCCCAACCCCAGCGCCCACACGGCAGACTGACATGACTGCAAGCGAACGAGATCTGGAATTGGACGCCGTCTGCGCGGAACATGGCTTTGATCCCAGCCAACCCCTGCAGATCGGCGGCCGCTACACCTCGCTGGTGCGCGATGGCCGCACCCTCTACCTGAGCGGCCAGATTCCGCGCATCGGCGAACACATCGCCGTCACGGGTGTCGTCGGCGCCGAGGTGAGCATGGAGCGCGCCAAACGCGCCGCGGCCATCTGTGCGCTGCGCTGCCTGACGCTGCTGCGCCAGGAGCTGGGCAGTCTGAGCAAGCTGCAGGCCGTGTTGAGGATGACTGTCTTCGTGCATTGCGAGGCTGGCTTCACCCAGCAGAGCGAGGTGGCGGATGGCGCCTCCGACCTGATCTGGCGCGTGCTGGGCCCGGCCGGTGCACACACGCGCACTTCGGTGGGCGTGCTGCAGTTGCCCAAGAACGCCTCGGTCGAGGTCGATCTGATCGCCACCTGCGTGGAGGCCTGAATGACGGAGCTGCCTTTTCGCGACCTGCGCCTGGACGCTCACGGCCGGCTGGTGCTGACCGACCTGAACGGCGACGCCCACGTGGCCGTCACGCCGGTGCGCGCCCATCCCATCTCGGCGCCCGATGAGGGGCTGTCCCTGGTGGGCTCCCACGGCCACGAGCTGGCCTGGATCGAGCGGCTGTCCGCCCTGCCCGAGGGCCCGCGCCGCCTGCTGCAGGCCGAGCTGGCCGCGCGCGAATTCCATCCAACGCTGAAGCGGCTGATCTCGGTGAACACCTTCGCCACGCCCAGCACCTGGCGCATCGAGACCGATCGCGGCGAGGTCGACTTCGTGCTGAAGAGCGAGGAGGACATCCGTCGCCTGGAAGAAGGCCGGCTGCTGATCACGTCCACCCACGGCGTGCAGCTGCAGGTGCCGGACCGTTGGGCCCTGGACAAGCAATCCAAGAAGCTGCTGGAACGCTTTCTCTGACATCGCGGGCCGGGACATGAACGCCGAACGTCATGATCTCGAACCCCCGCCCTGGCCTGGCGCAGCCTCCATCGCTCGGGCCCTGTGGGTGCTCCTCTGTTTGGCCGCGTTGCTGTTGGCGGTCTTGGTGCTGGTGTCGCCCACCGTCTGGCCGTCGCCGCAGGAGTTGCGAGTGACCCAACTGCTGGCGGGCCAGGAGGCCGGGCCACTGGCGTTTGACCCGGCGGACTATGCCGAGCTGGAAGCCTCGGACTGCCCAGGGTGCCTGGGTTTTCGCGTGCGGCTGTTCGGCGACGGCCGCGTCCAGATGGTGGAGTGGGGCTTCACCTGCGCGCCGGGCATGCGCGAAGGGCAAGTGGACGCCGTCGAGGCGCAGCGGCTGATGGCCGCGCTCCACGAGGCCGCGCAGCCCTTGGCTCGGCAGCCGCACACTGGCAACCCGGTTTTCGGGTGGGTCAGGTTCAGCCACGCCGGGCGGCTGGTCGCGCACGACTACGCAGTGCTGCCCTTGCCCGGCGAGCAGCGCGCGTTGTCGCAGGCCTTGATGGCGCTGGAGCAGGTGGCGCAGCTGTCCCAGGGGCATCCCGAATTCGCAGCCGACGGCTTCTATTGCACGCAGCCGGATGGCAGCCGGCGGCCGGTCGAGCCACGGCTGGCAGACTCCGCCCCATGATGACACCCGTCGAACTCCGCCACGCCAGCCGCCTCATCAACCACGGGCCAACCGTGCTGGTCGGCAGTGCCCACGGCGGGCGTCGCAACCTGATGGCGGCCGCTTGGTCCATGCCGGTGGAGTTCACGCCCCCGCGGGTGGTCGTGGTCATCGACAAGAGCACCTTCACGCGTGGCCTGGTGACTGGCTCGGGTCATTTCGTGCTCAGCGTGCCGGGGCGGCACCAGGCCGACCTGGTCTACACCCTGGGCAGCGAAAGCGGCGCGGCTGAAGACAAGTTCGAACGCTACGGGCTGCAGGCCGACGCCGGGCCGGTACTGGGCCTGCCGCTGCTGCGCGGCTGCGTGGCCCACCTGGAATGCCGCCTCATCGAGGAGCCGCATGCCCAGGCGGCCTATGACTGCTTCTTTGGCGAAGTGGTGTCGGCCCAGGCCGACGAGCGCATCTTCAGCGGCGGCCACTGGCTGGCGCCAACCGAGGCCAATGCCGATCTGCACACCCTGCACCACCTGGGTGCCGGCCTGTTCGGCATCGCCGCCCAGGCCGTGCAGGCGCGAAAGCTCGCTTAGCTCGCTTCGCCCATCTGGGTTTGCAGATAGTTCTGCTGGCCCACGGCGTTGACCAGCTCCAGCTGGGTCTCGAGGTAGTCGATGTGCTCCTCGGTGTCGTCCAGGATGGCGACGAACAGCTCGCGGGACACGTAGTCGCGCACGCTCTCACAGTAGGCGACGGCTTCCTTCAGGTGAGCGCAGCCGGTCTTCTCGATCTTCAGATCGCATTCCATGGTCTCGACGGCGTTCTCGCCGATGTAGAGCTTGCCCAGGTCCTGCAGATTGGGCAGACCGTCCAGGGTCAGCACGCGCTCGATGAGCTTGTCGGCGTGCTTCATCTCTTCGATGGACTCGTCGTACTCATGCTTGGCCATCTTCATCAGGCCCCAGTTCTTCAGCATGCGGGCATGCAGGAAGTACTGGTTGATGGCCGTCAGCTCGAGCTTGAGCTGGGCGTTGAGGTGGGCGATGACTTGGGGGTCGCCTTTCATGGAGAGCTCCAGATTCGTGAATTTGCCGCCAGTATCCCCAGCGAAAGCCCCTGCGCAAAACCGCTCTTTTTGCAAATGAGACCGATTCGCATTAGACTTCACGCCCATGATTGTTTGTGTCTGCCACCGCGTCTCCGACCGTGACATCGCCATCGCGGCGTCGTCGGGCTGTCCGAATTTCGAGGCTCTGCAGGACGACCTGCGAGTGGCCACGGCCTGCGGCGCCTGCCGCGACTGCGCCTGCGAAGTCTTCGAGGAAAGCCGCGTCAAGGGCGGTGCACGGGCTCGCAATGCGGCCGTCGCCATCCCCATGTTGATGCCGGCCTGACAGCCCGCCGGGGCAAGCTGCTGGCCTGGCCCTACAATCCCGCGCTTCGGTCGGCACTCGCCGCCGGCGCCCGTCCTGTCTGATCTTGTGTGTTGTGTTTTGCCGCAGCCGCTCGGGCTGAGGGCGAATTTGATTCAACGACACCAAAGAAAGTTTTTCATGAGCACCATGCAATCCGGCATCGTCAAGTGGTTTGATGACGGCAAGGGCTTCGGCTTCATCACCCCCGCCGACGGCGGCAAGGACCTGTTCGCCCACCACAGCGAAATCAAGAACAACGGCGGTTTCCGCACGCTGGCCGAAGGCGCCCAGGTCGAATTCGAAGTGAAGCAGGGCCCTAAGGGCCTGCAAGCCGCGAACATCCGCGCGCTGTAAATCCATCACGGCTTCGGCCCTGATGTCCAAGCCCGCGCCCTGCGCGGGCTTTGTGCTTTCTGGGTCCGCCCCGACAATTGCCGGTTATGTCCGCCCTGCCTGTTGCTCAACCTAAGGCCCTGACCGCTTACCGCCCCTTCTGGGCCAAGCGTTTCGGCCCCGCACCCTTCCTGCCCATGAGCCGGGCGGAGATGGAGCAGCTCGGCTGGGATTCCTGCGACATCATCATCGTGACGGGCGACGCCTACGTCGACCATGCCAGCTTCGGCATGGCCGTCATCGGCCGCACGCTGGAGGCCCAGGGCTTTCGCGTCGGCATCATTGCCCAGCCGGACTGGAACAGCGCCGACGCCTTCAAGGCCCTGGGCAAGCCCAACCTGTTCTTCGGCGTGGCGGCCGGCAACATGGATTCCATGATCAACCGCTACACGGCTGATCGAAAAATCCGCAGCGACGACGCCTACACGCCGGGCGGCGAGGGCGGCAAGCGCCCCGACCGCGCCACCCTGGTCTACACCCAGCGTTGCCAGGAAGCCTTCAAGGACGTGCCCATCGTCATCGGCGGCATCGAGGCCTCGCTGCGCCGCATCGCCCACTACGACTACTGGCAAGACAAGGTGCGCCGCTCGGTGCTGGTGGACAGCAAGGCCGACCTGCTGGTCTATGGCAATGCCGAGCGCGCCATCGTCGAGATCGCCCACCGCCTGGCCCGCCGCGAGCCCATCGAGACCCTGACCGACGTGCGCGGCACCGCCTTCATGCGCCGCGATGCGGACCCGACGGCCGAGGGCTGGTTTGAGCTGGACTCGACCGAGGTGGACCGCCCCGGCCGCATTGACGAGCTGATCAGCCCCTACCAGATCATCGAAGAGAACAAGGCCTGCGCGTCCAATGACGATGCGCCCAAGCCGATCAAGATCCACAAGACCGGCCGCATCGCCATGCCGCCGCGCGAGCGCACCGTCGTGCGCCTGCCGGCCTACGAGACGGTCAAGAGCGACCCGGTCCTGTATGCCCACGCCAACCGCGTGCTGCACCTGGAGACCAACCCCGGCAACGCCCGCGCCCTGGTGCAGCGCCATGGCGAGCGCGACCTCTGGATCAACCCGCCGCCCATCCCGCTGACGACGCCGGAGATGGACCACGTCTTCGACCTGCCCTATGCCCGCACGCCGCACCCGAGCTATGCGGACGAGACCGGCGGCCACGACGGCGCGACCAAGATTCCCGCCTGGGAAATGATCCGCTTCAGCGTCAACATCATGCGCGGCTGCTTCGGCGGCTGCACCTTCTGCTCCATCACCGAGCACGAGGGCCGCATCATCCAAAGCCGCTCGGAAGACTCCGTGATCCGTGAGATCGAGGAGATGCGCGACAAGGTCAAGGGCTTCACCGGCATCGTCTCCGACCTGGGCGGCCCGACGGCCAACATGTACCGCATCGGCTGCAAGAGCCCCGAGATCGAGGCGGCCTGCCGCAAGCCCAGCTGCGTCTATCCGGGCATCTGCCCCAACCTCAACACCAGCCACGACCCGCTGATCAAGATGTACCGCCGCGCGCGTGCGCTGCCGGGCGTCAAGAAGATCCTGATCGGCTCCGGCCTGCGCTACGACCTGGCCGTGCAGTCGCCCGAGTACGTGAAGGAGCTGGTCACCCATCATGTGGGCGGCTACCTGAAGATCGCGCCGGAGCACACCGAGAGCGGCCCGCTGTCCAAGATGATGAAGCCCGGTATCGGCACGTATGACCGCTTCAAGCAGATGTTCGAGGCGGCCAGCGCCGCCGCGGGCAAGAAGCAGTACCTGATTCCCTACTTCATCGCCGCCCACCCCGGCACCAGCGACGAGGACATGATGAATCTCGCCGTCTGGCTGAAGAAGAACGGCTTCCGCGCCGACCAGGTGCAGACCTTCTATCCCAGCCCCATGGCCACGGCCACGGCCATGTACCACTCGGGCAAGAACCCGCTCAAGGGCATCAGCCGTGACGAGACGCGTGGCGAGAGTGTGGACATCGTGCGCGGCGAGCGCCGCCGCCGCCTGCACAAGGCCTTCCTGCGCTATCACGACGCCAACAACTGGCCGATGCTGCGCGAGGCCCTGAAAGCCATGGGCCGGGCCGACCTGATCGGCAATGGCAAGCACCACCTGATCCCGAGCTACCAGCCGGTCACCGACGGCAGTTACGAAAGCGCGCGCCGCAAGAACTCGACGCCGACCAAACCCGCAGCCAAGGCGGCCACGCCGCGCAAGGGCCAGCTCTTGACCCAGCACACCGGCCTGCCGCCGCGCGTGACGGGGGCAGGGCGTAACAGCCCGTCGCGTCCGGGCAAACCCGGTAAGCGATAAGGCGGGCAGCGGGACATTTGCCCGCGCTTTTCGTGGCGGCCGGCCTGAGGATGGCTTACGCTTGCGGCTCCTGACGAGTAGGGGCGGCGGCGCCCCGCCGCGAAAGCCCCGCCCCCATGCAAGATTCGCCCGCCGTTGACGACGACCTGCTCGAGCTGCTCGACGAACCCGAGCACGCCGAAGCGGATCACCGGCCGCACGACCGGCCCTGGCGCATCCTCATCGTCGACGACGACGGCGACGTCCACAAGGCCACCGAGCTGGCCATGCAGGGCCTGACCGTCGAAGGTCAGCCCCTGGTCTTCCTGCACGCCTCCTCCGCCGCCCAGGCGCGCCAGTTGCTCGCCAGCGAGGACGACCTCGCCGTCGTGCTGCTCGACGTCGTCATGGAGAGCGAGGACGCCGGCCTGCAACTGGTGCGCCACATCCGCGACGAGCTGCGCCTGAACGCCGTGCGCATCGTGCTGCGCACGGGCCAGCCCGGCTACGCGCCCGAGATCGAGACGGTGCAGGCCTATGACATCAACGACTACAAGACCAAGTCGGAGCTGACCCGCACGCGCCTGTACACGGTGCTGACCGCGGCCGTGCGCTCCTACCGCCAGATCTGCGCGCTGGAAGCCAACCGCCGCGGTCTGGAGATGATCGTCGAGAGCAGCACCTCGCTGTCGCGCATGCGCGGGCTGAGCCGCTTTGCCGAAGGCGTCGTCACCCAGCTCTGCGCTCTGCTTGGCATCCTGCCAGAGGGCCTGGTCTGCGCCCATGTGGGGGGCGAAACGGGCGACGAGGTGCGCATCGTCGCCGCCGCCGGCCAGTACAGCGGCCTCATCGACCGGCCGCTGGCCCAGGTCAAGATCGCCACCGTGCGCGATCGCCTGGAGCGCTGCCTGCGGGAAGAGCACAACCTCTACGACGACGGCACGGTGCTGTACTTCGGCATGGGCCAGGGCCGCGCGATGGCGGCGCTGGTCGACGTCGGCCGCGAGCTCGACGAACTCGATCAGCAGCTGCTCAAGGCCTTCTGTTCCAACATCTCGGTCGGCTTCGAGAACGTGGTGCTGTACAGCCAGCTGCTGGACCAGGCCTACAACGACCCGCTGCTGCGCCTGCCCAACCGCAACCGCTTCGTCGAGCTGCTCGACAAGAACCTGAAGGACCCGTCTGGCGTCACGCTGGCGCTGATCGACATCGACGACTTCTCCGACATCAACGACGCCTTCGGCCACCACTTCGGCGACCAGGTGCTGCAGGCCGTCGTGCACCGCATGAGCGAGATGCTGGGCCTGAACACGGCCATGGCCCGCGTCGGGGCCGACACCTTCGGCGTGCTCGGCGAGCATGGCAAGGTCTGCCCCGACACCGTCAACACGGTGTTCGCCGATCCTTTCATCGTCGCCGGCGAGCGCCTGCAGCTGTCGGCCACGACGGGCCTGGTGCGCCTGGGCGAGTCCAAGGCGGTCGGTTCCGAGCTGCTGCTCGATGCCCAGATCGCGCTGAAGCGCGCCAAGCAGCAGCAGCGTGGCTCATCGCAATACTTCTCGGCCGCCATGGGCAGCGATGCCCGCGAGCGCTTCAAGCTGCTCAAGGGCCTGCGCACCGGTTTCGAGGAAAGCCAGCTCTTCGTCGTCTACCAGCCCCAGGTCAGCCTCGAGACCGGCCGTGTCATCGGCGCCGAGGCCCTGCTGCGCTGGAAGACGCTGGACGGCCGCTTCATCCCGCCCGACCAGTTCATCCCGCTGGCCGAGCAGAGCGGCCTCATCATCCCCATCGGCGAGTTCGTCATGCGCACCGCCTGCGGCCAGCTGAAGAAGATGCAGGCCCTGGGCCATGCCGACTTCCGCATGGCCGTCAACGTGTCCATGGCCCAGTTCCGCCATCCCGGCTTCATCGACATGCTGGCGGGCGCACTGCAGGACTGCGGCGTCAACGGCCAGCACATCGAGCTCGAGATCACCGAGTCCATGGCCATGGAAGACGCCGACCTCGTGCTGCGCGTGCTGGCCGAGATCAAGCGCCTGGGCTTCAGCGTCGCCATCGACGACTTCGGTACCGGCTTCTCGTCCCTCAGCCAGCTGCGCCGGCTGCAGGTCGACCGCCTCAAGATCGACCGCGCCTTCGTGCAGGAGGCGCAGACCTCGTCCGCAGGCTCCACCATCGCGCAGATGGTCGTCAACCTCGGCCGCGGCCTGGGCCTGACCGTCATCGCCGAAGGCATCGAGACCGAGGAGCAGCGCCAGTACCTGATCGGCCTGGGCTGCCACGAAGGTCAGGGCTGGCTGTTTGCCCGGCCGATGCCGGCCGAGCAGCTCGAGACCTGGATGCCGAAGTGAGCCCCTCGCCCAGCTTGCCGCGCTGAACGCGGGCAAGTCTGGTCGGTCCCCCGAGGGGACTGCGATGCTTGCCGGATTGGCCGGCAAGCACATCGCCCAACGCGGGCCGGCTAGGGGCGGCCCGGCGCGCGGCCCGCAAATGCACACCAGCCGCTGAGCGCTCAGGCGCCAGGCAGCACGACGACGTTGCCGACCTGACGGCCGGCTTCCACCATCTCGTGGGCCGCGGCTGTGTCGGCCAGCTCAAAGCGTGCCGCGATCTTCACGTCCAGGCCTGCCGCCAGGGCCGCATGCACGCCCGCGATGCCGGCATCCAGCTGCTGCGCATTCAGCTCGTAGACGATGAAGAAGCGCAGGGCCAGGCCGTGGATGAGGTAGTCCACCAGCGGCAGCACGGCCGCCCAGTTGTCCGAGCCGTAGACGGTGACGCGGCCGCCGGGGCGGATGACGCGGGTGTAGGTGGCGGCGTTGGCCGACAGATTGACCTCGATGACGCGGTCCACGCCCCGCCCGCCGGTCAGCTCGGCGATGCGGGCGGCAACGTCCTCCTGCCGGTAGTCGATGGCTGCTTCAGCGCCGGCGGCCAGGGCCAGGGCCGCCTTGTCGGCCGAGCTGACGCTGGCGATGACGCGCTTGCCGGCCCGCGCCGCGAACTGCACGGCCAGGTGACCGACGGCGCCGGCGCCGCCCTGGATCAGCAGGGTCTCGCCGTCAAAGGCGTCTTCGCCATGCACGGCCTCCCAGGCCGTCAGCGCCGGGATGCCCAGGCAGGCCGCGGTCTCGAAGCTCACGCCATCGGGCAAGGGGACGGCCATCCGCGCCGGCAGCACAACGTATTCGGCGGCGGTGCCAAAGGGGCGCTTCCATTGGCTGTTGAAGAGCCACACGCGCTCGCCCACGCGGCTGGCGGGCACGCCTTCGCCGACGGCCTCGATGACGCCGGCGCCATCGCTGTGCGGTGTGACCTCGGGATGGCGCATCTGCGGCGCGCGGCGGCTCTTCACGTCGGACGGGTTGACGCCCGAAGCGTGGACGCGCACGCGCACCTCGCCAGGGCCGGGTTGGGGCAGGGGCACGGCCTCCAGCCGCAGCACCTCGCGGGCGGGGCCGGTGCGGTCGTAGCGGATGGCGCGCATCGTCGGCGGATCGGAACTCATTGGGCACTCCTCAAGAAAGGTCGTCAGCCTCCCACGCGGCGCCGCCGCTGTGAAGTACGCACAATCTTCTGCCTCGGTATCACGGAGGACACCTTGGACGCCCCGCTCGAAGACGTTGCGCCGGCCTGGCGCGCCTGCACCGTGTCGACCACGCTGGAGGTCATCGGCGGCCGCTGGAAGGCCGTCATCCTTTTCCATCTGCTGCATGGCATGCGGCGCTTCAACGAGCTGCAGCGCGAGCTCGGCAGCGTCACCCAGCGCGTGCTGACGATGCAGCTGCGCGAGCTCGAGGCCGACGGCATCGTCGAGCGCACCGTCTACGCCGAGGTGCCGCCGCGCGTCGAGTACCGCCTCACGCCCTTCGGCGAGAGCCTCAAGCCCGTGCTGCTGAGCCTGCGCGATTGGGGCGAAAGGCATCGCGCCGAGGTGGCCGCGCTGCGCGCTTGAAACCGCGATGAAACTCCCGCGCCCCTAAACTGCGCCGTCCTCGTCGACAGCCCAGGAGCGCTCATGAGTCTCGCGAAGAAGATCCTCGTCGCCCAAGGCGGCGGCCCCACCGCCGTCATCAACCAGAGCCTTGTCGGTGTCGTGCTGCAAGCGCGGCGCCAGGCTGGCGTGGCAGCCGTCTATGGCGCACGCCACGGCGTGCGCGGCATCGTCAACGAGGACTTCGTCGACCTGCTGCAGGAGACCAGCGCCAACCTCGAGCTGGTGGCTGGCACGCCGGCCTCGGCCCTGGGCTCGACGCGCGACAAGCCCGATGCCGCCTATTGCCGTGAGATCTTCACCGTGCTGAAGGCGCACGGGATCACGCACTTCTTCTACATCGGCGGCAACGACTCGTCGGACACCGTGCGCATCGTGTCCGAAGAGGCGCAGGCGGCTGGTTATCCGCTGCGCTGTGTCCACATCCCCAAGACCATCGACAACGACCTCGTCGGCAACGACCACACGCCCGGTTACGCGTCCGCGGCGCGCTTCGTGGCCCAGGCCTTTGCCGGCGCCAACCTCGACAACGCCGCCCTGCCCGGCGTCTATGTCGGTGTCGTCATGGGCCGCCACGCCGGCTTTCTGACGGCCGCGGCGGCTTGCGCCAAGAAGTTCGACGATGACGGCCCGCATCTCATCTACCTGCCCGAGCGGGCCTTCGACACCGAGCAATTCCTGCGCGACGTGAAAGCCGCCTACGAGCGCTTCGGCCGCTGCGTCATCGCCGTCAGCGAGGGCATCCACGATGCGTCGGGCACGCCCATGCTGGCCAAGCTCGCCGGCGACCTGGAGCGCGATGCCCATGGCAACGTGCAGCTCAGCGGCACCGGCGCTCTGGCCGACCTGCTGTGCGAGGAGATCAAGACCAAGCTCGGCATCAAGCGCGTGCGCGGCGACACCTTCGGCTATCTGCAGCGCAGCTTCCTGGGCTGCGTGAGCGACGTCGACCAGCGCGAGGCCCGCGAAGTCGGCGAGAGGGCGGTGCAATACGCCTTCCACGGCGACCGCGACGGCTCCGTCGCCATCAAGCGCGTGGGCCAGTACGCTGTCAACTACGAGCTGCTGCCCTTGGCCGCTGTTGCAGGCAAGACGCGCACGATGGAGGGCGAGTTCATCAACGACGCCGGTACGGACGTGACCGACGCCTTCCGCCTCTACCTGCGGCCGCTGCTGGGCTCGGGCATGCCGGACGCCTACCGGCTGAGGCCGAACCCTGTGCCCAAGATGCTGAAGAAGAGCTGATCAGCGACGCTTGCGCCGCCGCCAGGCCAGCAGCCCGGCGGCGCCCGCCAGCATCAGCGCCCAGCTCGACGGTTCCGGCACCGGGTTGGCGACATTGCCGTTGTCGCCGAGGATCAGTGTGCCGTGAACGCCGTTGGCCAGGGTCACCGTCGGATCCACGAAAGCAGTCGCGACGCCGGGATAGGGCGTGAACGTGGCACCCGCCGTGCCCGCATTGGCGTTGGCATACAGCGAGACCGTGCTGACGAAGCTCAGCGAGTCGCCACCGATCATGCCGGCCGTCGGCGCGAAATAGAGGGGCAGGCTGAAACTGCCGGCGCCGCAGCCGGGTGTCGTGGGCGTGGCCTCCACGCCGTAGGCGCCGCAGCTCTGGTGAGCGCTCGCCATCTGCGATGCCCCCAACCCCGGAACGCCCGAGCCGGTGACAGCCGAGGCCGAGCTGTAGGACCAGCCGTCGGCCGTCAGGTTCCAGCGGCCGCTGACGGTGGCCAGAAAGTCGCCATTGGCGATGCGCGCGTTCAGGTCGTCGGCCGCGGTCTGGTCGGCGGCGACCAGCAGCGCGCGGTAGCCGAGCGCGCCGCCAGCCTCGGAGCGCCCGCGGGTCACCTGCGTGGCGCTGGCGTAGATGCTGGCGTCGGGCGTCAGCAAGCCCCGGATCTGCGCCAGTGAGCTGCTGGCATCGCCCCAACTGGCCATCTGCCCGCTGTAGGGCGTGCCGAGGCCGCCGCCAAAGGTATAGACCTGTCCGTTGGCAATGCCGCCCTGCACCACGTTGCCGTTGGGATAGGCGAAGCTGTTGCCGCTGATCGACACGCCGCCCGGCAACTGCGGCTGCTGGGGTGGGCTGGGGGGCCCGCTCTCTTCGGCAAACGCCGATGTCGACAAGGCTGCCAACAGGCCGATGGCGATGACTGCACGCATCTCGAATCTCCCCGGGTTGTGACGGGGCGGATGCTAGGAGGGGCCTCTGCGGCGCGCTGCCCCCAGGACCGGGGTCAGTTGCGATGTCCGGTTTTTCAAGACGGGAGCGCCCTCCCATGAAGCGCGGCCCGGGCCGACCGGATGTGCGTGCCGTGGTTCACGGAGCTTTACGCAAGGGTGGCCTTCAGGGTTTGGGCTTGATCAATCGGCTGTGCTGGTCGTTGATACCGATCAGGGCGGCCGAGCCGAAGTGCCGGTGCAGCTCGGCTACCATTTCGCCGTTGATGATGACCGGGTCGGTCTCGACGGCCTTGCGGGCGACCTCGGGGTCCTGGGTGGCAAAGATGAACAGGCCGCGCAGCTCGTTCTGGCCGTCCAGCGGGCCGGCATAGACGAGCAGGCCTTCCTTGGCCAAGCGCTGCATGTTGGCGAAATGGCCCTTGAACATCTCGTCGCGTTCAGGACCGGCCGGCATGCGCTTGGGGCCGGTCTTCAGCAGCACCAGCGTGTAGGGGCGCAGGCCCTGATCGTTGGCGCCCCAGGCCTGGGCCTTGGCGGCGTCGTAGATGGAAGGCGCTTCCTGGGCGTGGGCACCCAGGGTGCAGAGCAGGGCGAGGGCGCAGGCGGCGATGCGGTTCATGGTGTGGCGGCGCGGTGGTCGGGATGCGAGGATTGAACCGCACCCCAGCCTTGCGGAGACCGCGATGAAACCCACCCCACCCGGCTGGCCGCGACTGTCGTCGGCCCTCTACTGCGAGAACGCGCGCGAGGCCATCGCCTGGTACCAGAAGGCCTTCGGCTTCACCGTCGAGATCATCGTCGACGCGGCCGACGGTGGCGTCGAGCACAGCGAGCTGCGCTATGGCGAGGCCATCATCATGGTGGCTGAGGGCAATGCCGAACGCGAGGTGCGTTTCGGCGCACCGCTGCGCTCCCCCAGGGCCGCACGCGGCGCCAACACCCAGAGCCTCTTCCTCTACGTAGACGACGCCGATGCCCATTGCGCGCAGGCCCGCGCAGCCGGTGCCCGCGTGACCTACGAGCTGACCAACAACGATTACGGCCCCGACTACTGGACCGACCGCAGCTATGGCTGCGTCGACCCCGACGGCCATCTGTGGTGGTTCAGCCAGCGCCTGCGCAACCCGGCTGGTCATCCCGCTCCCTGACCCCTGCCAAAAGGCACTTGTCGAGCCGCCGGCGAATCTTCTACATTTGTAGTACGACAACTGTAGAAGATGGCAATGGACGAGGACATCGGCGGTTCGGACGTGTCGCTGAGCGAACTGCAGCTCAGTCTGATGCGCGTGCTGTGGCAGCGCGGCGAGGCCAGCACGGCCGAGGTCGCCGAGGCGCTGCGCGGTGAGCGCGACCTCGCCCACACGACGGTGGCGACGCTGCTGACGCGGCTGGAGAAGCGCGGGCTGCTGGCGTCGCGCCGTGAAGGCCGGGCCTTGCTCTACACGCCCCAGGTCAGCGAGGCCGAGGTGCAGCGCTCCATGGTGGGCAGCCTGGTGGACAGCCTGTTCGCCGGCCGCGCCAGCGCCCTCGTCAGCCATCTGCTGGATGCGCGCGGCGTCGACGCCAAGGAGCTGGCCGAGCTGCAGGCGCTGCTGAAACAACGCAAGGGAGAAGCGCGATGAATGCGATGACCGATGTGCTGCTGACCTGGCTGTGCAGCTATCTGCTGCACAGCAGCCTGTTGATTGGCGCGCTGTGGGCAGCCGAGCGCGCTCATCTGCTGGCGCGCCTGGCCACGGCGACGCAGGAGACGCTGTGGCGCCTGGCCCTGCTGGGCGGCCTCGTCAGCGCCAGCCTGCCGCTGCTGACCCCGCTGCTGACTCCGCCGCAGGCCGCGCCCGCCAACGTGGCGCCGCTCGTCATCACCGTGCAGGAGCCTGTGCCGGTCGATGTGCGCCCCGCCGTGATGGATGCGCCGGTGGCCGCGCCGCCCAGCGCCCAGCTCGGCGCCTTGCCGATCACGACGCTGCTGGCTCCCAAGGCCCATGACCTCGCCATCGGCTTCGTGCTCGCCTGGCTGGCAGGCGCCCTGCTGATGGCACTGGGACTGGCCCTGCAATGGGCGTGGCTGCGCCGCACGGTGCGCCGCCTGCCCGGGCTGGCCGATGACCGCTGGCAGGCCATGACCACCCAGCTCGCGGCCGACATGGGCCTGCCCCAGCCGGCCCTGCGTCGGGCCCGCGCCGGCTGGGCCAGCCCGCTGCTGGCGCCGGGGCGCGTGCTCTGCCTGCCGGCCTGGTGCCTGGACCTGCCCGACGACGAGGCGCGCGCCGTGCTGGGCCATGAGCTGGCCCATCTGCGCCGCCGCGACCCCGCCTGGCGGCTGCTGGCCGCCGTCATCAAGGCCCTGCTGTGGCCCCAGGCCCTGAACCGCATTGCGCTGCGGCGCCTGGACCTGCTGGCCGAGCTGGCCTGCGATGCCGCGGCCGCCGCGCCCTCGGGCCAGCGCCTGGCCCTGGCGCAGAGCCTGCTGCGCTGCGCCGAGGCACTGAAAGCCCAGGGCGTCTGCCACGGCCCGGCCCTGGCCTGCGGTGCCGCCAGCGCGGGCTCGCCGCTGTTCGCCCGTGTGCGTCGCCTGCTGAAGAGCGATGACGACACGCCGCGCGAGCGCCGCGGCGTGCGCTGGGGCCTGGTGGGCGTGATCCTGGTCGCCCTGGTCGCGATGCCGGCCGTCGTCGTCAGCCATACCGATGGGCGCGGCCTGCTGGACCGCTTGGACTTCGGCGGCCTGGGCGACGGCATGGCCTTCTCGGTGCGCGGCACGCGCATCTACAGCCGCTATCCGGGCGGCAGCTTCGCCGTGGTGCTGGATGGCAAGGCGAGCTTCAGCGACGCCGACGACGAGGTGCAGACGCTGACCGGCACCCTGACCGTGAAGGAGCGCGAAGGCGGGCTGCTGCGCGAGATGGTGCTGAAGTCCATGGGCGAAGGCCGCATCGAGCGCGAATACCGCGTCGGCGGCCAGAGCCTGCCTCTGGATGATGCCGGCCGCCAGTGGTGGGCCAAGGCCGTGCAGCGCATGTCCGAGAGCCTGACCGATCCGGCGGTGCGCGCAAAGAAGCTGTTCGCCAAGGGCGGTATCGACGCCGTGCTGGCCGACGTCGATCGTGCGGCTGAGGACTACCAGCGCCGTCGCCGCATCGAAGCCGCTCTTGGCGTCGACGCGGCGCTGCCGCCGGCCGCCCTGGACAGGCTCATCGCAGCGACCAACGGACTGCAGGGCGGCTTCGAGCGCCGCGAGGCCCTGAGCGCCATCGCCCGCAAGCCGCTGGCAGAGCCTCAGCAGCTGACCTGGCTGGCCGCGGCCGCCGGCATTGACGGTGACTTCGAGCGCCGCGAGGCCCTCTCTGCCTTGGCACCGCACCTCCTGACCAGCCCGGCCGTGCTGGCGGCCTGGGGCCAGGCTGTTGGTCACATCGACGGTGACTTCGAGCTGCGCTCCGCCATCGAGGTCCAGGTGTCAGCCACGCCGCAGCCCGCCGTGCTCGCGGCAGCCATGCAGGCGGTGACCCACATCGAGGGTGACTTCGAGAAACGCGAGGCCCTCGCCGCAGTCGCCCAGCGCCTGCAGGGCGACGAGGCCGATCTGGTCGATGCCTACGCCCGCGCCGCCGGCGGCATCGGTGGCGGCTTCGAGCGGCGCGAGGCGCTCAACCAGCTGCTGGACCGGCCCCGGCTCGGCATGGCCGGCCTGGAGCGGGTGCTGGCCAGTGCCGAGACCATGGAAGGCGGCTTCGAGCGGCTGCAAGTGCTGCTGCGCGTGGCCGAGAAGCTGGGCCAGGCCAAGCCGGTCGATGCCGCCCTCATCGAGCGCGTTCGCCGCGCCGGCCGCGGCATGGGCGACCATGAGCGAGGCCAGATCGAGAACGCGCTGGACCGGCTCGGCTGAGCCTAGTCTGGGACGGCCTGGATCAGCTTTTCCAGGCCGACCCGCACCTTGAGCCCAGCCAGAGGCACCACGGCCTGGATGCCGAACTCCGCCTTGGCGGTGTCGCGCTTGGCAGGTTCCATGCGCAGATTGCCCTGGCGGTCCGTCAGCACGGCCACGACGGGCGTGTTGGCGCTGTCGCCGCGCTTCATGACCATGCCCACTTCGCCCGACTTCAGCCGCACCGTGCAGCCCGGCGGGTAGAGGCCGAATTCCTTGATGAGGGCCGCGGTCAGCGCATCGCCCTTGGCCGCCTGGTATTGCAGCCTCGCGGCGGCATCGGCCAGCAGGGGCTGGCGCTTCAGCCGCGGGCTGAGCTTGGCGGTGAAGCAGTCGGCGCTGTGGATGAGCTGGGCCACTTCATTGATCTTGGCCGGCCGCTTGGGATAGCCCGTGCCGTCATGCTCCTCGTGATGCTGGCGCACCGCCTCCAGCCAGTCGTTGTCGGTCACGCCAGCCATCTCCAGCATGGCCGCGCTGCGCTCGGGGTGGGACTCGATCTCCGCACGCTGCAGGGTCGTCACCGGCGACACCTGGGTCACCAGCTTGTTCTGCAGCTCGGCCATGGAGATGTTCATCGTCAGCGCGGTGCGCAGCACGCATTGCTTCTGCGCCGTCGACCAACCCAGCCGCGAGGCCGCCAGGCAGGCCGCCGTGGCCGTGTGCACCGCATGGCGGCTGGCATAGGCGGTCGGGCCGCCGTCGACGGCCTCGGTGCGCACGGCCTGCAGGATGGCGAGATCGGGATCACGCTCGATGAGAGCCAGCAGGGGCCGCGAAGCCTCGTCCAGCGAGGCAGTGAAATCGCCTGTCGGGCTGGCGCGCAGCAGCCGGCCGACCTCGCCCATGCTCTCGTCCCAATAGGCCGGCAACTGGTCGCGCCGCGCATTGGCAATCTTGCGCGCGGTGTCGTCGAACTCGCGCACATCCACCGTCGCTTCGCGCTCGATCAGCTTGTCCAGCTGTTCGCTGCTTTCGAACTGGTGGCCACGCGCCAGCAGCAGGCGCCCGCTGACATCGAAGATTCCGAACGGCGTGGGCTTGCCCGCCTGGAAGCGGGTCTTGTGCAGACTCAGTGGCTGAAAATTCATGGCCTACCGCGAGTGGCCCGCATCGTCTCCAATGCGCCCCGGCCAACCCAACGTCCTTGTTATGTATGACGGGGCGGATTACAGCGGGGGTGGCCGCGCTTGGGTAAGTTTTCAGTAAGCCGGGATGTGACAACCGACACGGGAGCGTCGGTGTAAACGAACGTCACGGGCCGCGAGGCCCGTTGCCATCGGGGTGAAAGCCCGTTTCAGTTTCAGCCGGCGCGCTTGGCGAGCACCGCCCGCGCCACGCGCGACACCGGCGGACGGCCCAGCACGCTCGAGATGAAAGCGCCCGCATCGACGAGCTTGTCGAGGTCAATGCCGGTCGCGATGCCCAGGCCGTTCAGCATGAAGACGACGTCTTCCGTCGCCACATTGCCCGTCGCGCCCTTGGCATAGGGGCAGCCGCCCAGGCCCGCGACGCTGGCATGGAAGCTGTGCACGCCGATCTCCATGCTGGCGTAGATGTTGGTGAGGGCCTGGCCGTAGGTGTCGTGGAAATGGCCCGACACCTCGGCGAGCGGGAAGTGCCTGAGCGCGCGCTCCATGGCCGCCTGGACCTTGTGCGGCGTGCCGACGCCGATGGTGTCGGCGATGTCGATGGCGTCCACGCCCAGCTCGCGCAGCGGCTTGACGACGCGCTCGACCTGGTCGGCGGTGATCTCGCCTTCGTACGGGCAACCCAGCGAGCACGACAGCGCCGCGCGCACCTTCACGCCGGCCGCATGCGCGCCGGCGATGACGGGGGCGAAACGCTCCAGGCTCTCGGCGATGGAGCAGTTGATGTTCTTCTGCGTGAAGGCCTCGCTGGCCGCCGTGAAGACCAGGATCTCGTCCGGCTGGGTTGCCAGCGCCGGCTCCAGGCCCTTGGTGTTGGGTACGAGGACCGAATAGCGCACGCCGGCGCGGCGCTCGATGGCCGCCATCACAGCCGTGTTGTCGCCCATCTGCGGCACCCACTTGGGGCTGACGAAGCTGGTGACCTCGATCTCCTTGAGTCCGGCGTCCTGCAGCATCGCCACGAGCGTCGCCTTGTGCTCGGTGGCGACGTTTTCCTTCTCGTTCTGCAGCCCATCGCGGGGGCCGACGTCGAGGATCTTGACGTGCGAGGGCAGGGCCATGATCAGGCCTCCAGCTTGAGCAGTTCCGCGCCGTCGGTGACCTGATCACCAATCGCGAACAGCAATTCCGCCACCTTGCCGTCGCGTGGCGACGAGATGGTGTGCTCCATCTTCATCGCCTCCATGACGGCCAGGGGCTGGCCCTTGGTGACGGTGTCGCCGGCCTGGGCCAGGAAGGCGATCAGCTTGCCGGGCATGGGCGCGGTCAGGCGGCCGCCTTCGCTCGGGGCATCGCCGGCATGGGCGATGAGGTCGACCTCGGTCAGCACGGCCGAGCCGTCGGCGCCGAAGACGGCCACGCGCTCGCCCTGGGCATAGGTCTTCACGCGGATGCGGTCCTCGCCGAGGAAGAGTTCGTGAGTCTCAGCATCGCTGCTCTGCACGGCGAATTCGATGGCTTCGCCTTCGACCGTCAGCGTCATGCCACCGCGGTGGTGGCGGGACAGCAGCACCTCGTGATTCGCACCGCCGGCCTCGAGGTCGAAGCGGCGCGTGGCCGAGCCGAACAGGCGGAAGCCGTCGCGGGCGCTCCACGGGTCGGTGCTCTGCGTCGCGCCTTCAATGGCCAGCGTATGGGCGACGACGGCGGCGGCGCTGACGCGCAGCGGCAGGCCGGGCTGGTCGAACAGCACGGCCTTCTCGCGTTCGATCAGGCCGGTGTCGAGGTCGGCCTTCGAGAAGGAGCTCGTCGCGGCGCAGCGGCGCAGGAAGGCGACGTTGGTCTGCAGGCCGACGATGTGGGTGTCGCGCAGCGCCAGGTCCAGGCGAGCCAGCGCCTGGGCGCGGTCCTCGCCCCAGACGATGAGCTTGGCGATCATCGAGTCGTAATAGGGGCTGATGGCATCGCCTTCGCGCACGCCGGCGTCGATGCGCACGTTGCCGCGTTCGAACGACACATGGCCCGGCCAACGGGCCACGTCCAGCGAACCCGTGGCGGGCAGGAAGCCAGCGTCGGGGTTCTCGGCGCAGATGCGGGCCTCGATGGCGTGGCCGTGCATGCGCAGCTCCGATTGCTTGAGCGGCAGCGGTTCTCCCGAGGCCACGCGCAGCTGCCACTCGACCAGGTCCTGGCCGGTGATCGCCTCCGTCACCGGATGCTCCACCTGCAGCCGCGTGTTCATCTCCATGAAATAGAAGCGGCCATCCTGTTCGGCGATGAACTCGACCGTGCCGGCGCCGACATAGCCGACAGCCTTGGCCGCAGCCACGGCGGCCTCGCCCATCTGGGCGCGGCGTTCTGGCGTCATGCCCGGCGCGGGCGCTTCCTCCAGCACCTTCTGGTGGCGGCGCTGCACCGAGCAGTCGCGCTCGAACAGGTAGACGCAGTCGCCGTGGGAGTCACCGAAGACCTGGATCTCGATGTGGCGGGGCTTCTGCACATAGCGCTCGATCAGCACTGCGTCGTCACCGAAGCTGTTGATGGCCTCGCGCTTGCAGGAACCCAGCGCCGCGTCGAACTCGTCGGCGCTGTAGACCGCGCGCATGCCCTTGCCGCCGCCGCCGGCGCTGGCCTTGATCAGCACGGGGTAGCCGATGCGATCGGCTTCCTTCTTCAGCAGGGCGGGGTCCTGGTCGGCGCCGTGATAGCCCGGCACCAGCGGCACCTGGGCGGCTTCCATCAGGCGCTTGGACTCGGCCTTCAGGCCCATGGCCAGGATGGCGCTGGGGGGCGGGCCGATGAAGACGACGCCGGCGTCGGCACAGGCCTGGGCAAAGGCCTCGTTCTCGGACAGGAAGCCATAGCCGGGGTGGACGGCCTCAGCGCCCGTGGCCTTGGCCGCGGCCAGGATGCGCTCCCATTGCAGATAGGAGTCGCGCGGCGCCGGGCCGCCGATGAGGATGGCCTCGTCGCAGGCCTTGACGTGCTGGGCGTCGGCATCGGCCTCGGAATAGACGGCGACGGTCTGGATGCCCATGCGGCGGGCGGTGGCTGCCACCCGGCAGGCGATTTCACCCCGGTTGGCGATCAGGATTTTCTTGAACATCTCTTCGTGTCTCCGAGTCTTGTGAACTGGGCGGATGGAGGCGGTGCGCAGCCAGCGTGAAGCCAGCACCGCGTCAAGCGACAGGTGTCAGGCGGCTTTGCCTTCCTTGGCGGCCTGCCGACGCTTCTCGTAGTCCTCATAGCTCTGGCTGTTGGCCTTGCGGCAGCTCTGGCGGTCCTGCGCGCTGTAGGCGTGATCGCAATTGCGCAGCGCTTGGTCCTGCCCGATGTCGTACAGCAGCGAGCAGCCCGACAGGCTGAGCGCGAGGGCGACGGCAGTGGTCATCGATCGAATCGTGGCGGCCATCAGCGTCATGTCCGGCCTCAGTGCGTGCAGACCTGCACCTTGGCCGCGGTGTCCGACGGCGTCAGCTCGGCCTCGGTCGAGCAGCGCATGCCCAGACGCTCCAGCAGCGCGCGGTCCTTCTCGGCCTGCGGGTTGCTGGTCGTCAGCAGCTTGTCGCCGTAGAACATGGAGTTGGCACCGGCCAGGAAGCACAGCGACTGCATGGTCTCGGGCATCTCCTCGCGGCCAGCCGACAGGCGCACCATGGCGCGCGGCATGGTGATGCGGGCGACGGCGATGGTGCGGATGAACTCCAGCGGGTCCAGCGGCGCGGTACCGGCCAACGGCGTGCCTTCGACTTGCACCAGGTTGTTGATGGGCACGCTCTCGGGGTAGGGGTCGAGGTTGGCCAACTGCACGATGAGGCCGGCACGCTGGCGGCGCGTCTCGCCCATGCCGACGATACCGCCCGAGCAGACCTTCAGCCCTTGCTGGCGCACACGCTCCAGCGTGTCGAGGCGGTCCTGGTAGGTGCGGGTCGTGATGATCTGGCCGTAGAACTCGGGCGCGGTGTCGAGGTTGTGGTTGTAGTAGTCCAGGCCCGCTTCCTTGAGCTGTTCGGCCTGACCGTCTTCCAGCATGCCGGCCGTCAGGCAGGTCTCCAGGCCCAGGGCCTTGACCTCGGCAATCATCTCGCCGATGGCTTCCAGATGGCGGGGTTTGGGGCTGCGCCAGGCGGCGCCCATGCAGAAGCGCGTCGCGCCGTTCTGCTTGGCGGCGCGGGCGGCTTCCATGACCTCCTGCAGCGGGATCAGCTTTTCCGCCTTCAAGCCGGTGTCGAAGTGGGCCGACTGCGGGCAGTAGGCGCAGTCCTCCTCGCAGCCGCCGGTCTTGATGGACAGCAGCGTGGACAGTTGCACGGCGTTGGCATCGAAGTGCTCGCGGTGCACCTGCTGGGCGCGGAAGATCAGGTCGTTGAAGGGCAGGTCGAACAGGGCCACGACGTCCTTGACGGTCCAGGGGGTGGCCTGGCGGCGGTCGGCGTCGGTCGTCGGGGTGAGGGTCTGGATCTGGTTCATGCGGAGGCAACCAAAGGGGAAATGTCGAGACGAGCCGGCGCGGCCAGCGGGTCGGAAAGTCGGGGCAGACGCCCGAGGCAGGGCGCCTTCAGGCCGGCCTGCAGAGAGGCCAGATTGTCGGCGACATGGGGTTGATCGGGGTCTACCGTGTTCGCCACCCAGGCCGCCAGTCTCAGGCCACGAGCGCGGATGGCTTCGGCCGTCAACAGCGCATGGTTGATGCAGCCCAGTCGCAGGCCGACGACGAGGATGACGGGCATGCCCAGGTCAACGGCGAGGCCGGCGGTGTCCCAGTCATCGGTGAGCGGCACGCGGAAGCCGCCGACGCCCTCGACCAGCGCGATGTCGGCCTTGGCGGCCGTGGCGCGGATGGCCTTCAGCAGCAGGTCGCGGTCGATCGTGCCGCCTTCGAGCTTGGCCGCGATATGCGGCGCGCAGGGCTCACGAAACTGCAGCGGGCCGACTTCAGCATCGGTCAGGCCGAGGTTCTGGGCCTCCAGCAGCTCGGCGACGTCCTCGTTGATCCAGCGGCTGTTGCGCCAGGTCTGGCCCGCCGCCAGCGACTTGATCGGCGCGACACGCAGGCCGGTGGCGGCCAGCGCGCGGGTCAGCGCGGCGGTGACAAAGGTCTTGCCGATCTCGGTGTCGGTGCCGGTGATGAAGAAGCCTTTCATCACGCGGCCTGCTCCTGTGCCGCCGCAGCGCGTTCCAGCGCGCTGAGCAGGGTGTCCACGTCGGCGGCCGTGTGCGTCGCGCACAGCGTGATGCGCAGCCGCGCGGTGCCGGCCGCGACCGTGGGTGGGCGGATGCCGGGCACGCGCAAGCCAGCGCTCTCCAGCGCGGCGGCCAGGGCCATGACTTCAGCATTGCCGCCGACGATGACCGGCTGGATGGGCGTGGCGGCGTCGGTCAGCGTCCAGCCCAGGCGCGGGTGGTGGTCGATCAACGCCAGCAGGCCATCGCGCAGCCGAGCCTGCAGCGCGACGAGGTTGGCGCGCCGTGTTGCGCCCAGCGGCCCTTCGATCAGCGCGAAGCTGGTCAGCAGCGCGTGCTCGATGGCCGGCGGCGAGGCGGTCGAGAAGATGAAGTTGCGCGCCGCCTGCAGCAGGTAGTCGACGATGGTGGCGTGGGCCGCGACGAAGGCGCCGGCAAGGCCGGCAGCCTTGCCGAGGGTGCCGACGAGGATGAGGCGTTCGCTGTGCAGGCCGAAGTGCTCCAGCGAGCCGCGGCCCTGGTCGCCGAGCACGCCGAAGCCATGCGCGTCGTCGACGATGAGCCAGGCATCGAATTCGTTCGCGAGTGCCAGCAGCTCGGGCAGCGGCGCGAGGTCGCCGTCCATGCTGAAGACGGCATCGGTGACGATGAGTTTGACCTTGGCCGTGCTGGCGGCCAGCAGCGCTCGCAGGCCGGTCACGTCGGCATGGCCGTAGCGCGTCACCCTGGCCTTGGCGAGCCGTGCCGCGTCGATCAGCGAGGCGTGGTTGAGCTGCTCCGAGAAGATCTCGGTGTGCTCGTCGCCCAGGGCCGTGACGACGGCGAGGTTAGCCATGTAGCCGGTGCAAAAGCCGATGGCGCGGGCCTGCGGGATGTGGGGCGCATACCAGCGCGAGAGTGTCTCGGTGACGGCCTCGTGGGCGGCGCTGTGGCCGCTGACCAGGGGCGAAGCGCCCGAGCCGCCGCCCCACAGGCGGGCGCCTTCGGCAATGGCTTCGGTAATGGCAGGTTCCGCGGCCAGGCCGAGATAGTCGTTGGAGCAGAACATCAGCAGCTCACGGCCGTTGATGCGTTGGCGTGGCGCGGTGCCGCTGTCGGCGGTGCGCAGTTTGCGCGTCAGGCTCTGCGCCGAGATGGCGGCGAGCTTGGTGCTGAGGTGATCAAGCAAGGACATCGTTCAAGGTCGCCGTCACGGCCTGGGCCAGGAAGGCCGCGGTCGCGTCGTCGATCAGATAAGGGGGCATCAGGTAGACGGTGCTGCCTATCGGTCGGATCAGCAGTTCGTGTGCGCGGGCCTTGAGGTGGAAGGCTTCAGCGAAGCGGGGTGGTGCTTCAGGCACGTCGAAGGCCAGGATCATGCCGCGTTGGCGCAGATGTTTCACACGCGGGGCCAAAGAGGCAAAGGCACGGGTCAGCCGCTGCGCCTGCGCCTGGTTGTCTTCGAGTTGGCCGGCATCGAAACGGTCCAGCACCGCGTTGGCCGCGGCGCAGGCGAGCGGGTTGCCGGTGTAGGAGTGGGAATGCAGGAAGCCGCGTGTGACGTCTTCGCTCCAGAAGGCGGAGAACACATCATCCGTTGTCAGCACCAGCGACAGCGGCAGGGTGCCGCCGGTGATGCCTTTGGACAGCAGGATGAAGTCCGGCCAATCCGCGCCGGTCTGTTCCCACGCGAAGAAGGTGCCGGTGCGGCCGCAGCCCACCGCGATCTCGTCGGCGATGAGGTGGACGCCGAATTCGCGCGTCAGCTCGCGCAGACCCTTCAGATAGGCCGGCGAGTGCATGACCATGCCGGCCGCGCCCTGGATCAGCGGCTCGACGATGACGCAGGCGATGTTGTCGTGGCGCTCGGCCAGCAGGGTGCGCATCGCATCCAGCGCCTCGGCCTCGTTGGCCAGGCGGCCATCGGGCGACGCGACGATATGCGCGCGCATCAGCAGCGCGTCGTAGGCGTCGCGGAAGACCTGCACATCGGTCACGCTGAGCGCCCCCAGGGTCTCGCCGTGATAGCTGTTCTTCAGGCAGACGAACTCGCGCTTGGCCGTGAGGCCGCGGTTCTTCCACGAATGGAAGCTCTGCTTCAGCGCGATCTCGACGGCGCTGGCGCCATCGCTGCCGAAGAAGGCATGGCCCAGCGCGCCACCGGTGCGGGCCGACAGCCTCTCGGCCAGGCGCACGGCGGGCTCGTGGGTGCAGCCGGCCAGCATCACATGCGGCAGGGTGTCGAGCTGGGCCTTGATGGCGTCATGCAGTGGCTTGTCGCTGTGGCCGAAGAGGTTGACCCACCAGGACGCGTTGGCGTCGAAATAGCGATTCCCGTCGGTGTCGAACAGCCAGGGGCCCTCGCCGCGGGCGATGGGCAGGGGCGGCAGGGACTCGAGGCGCGCCATCTGTGTGCAGGGGTGCCAGACGGCCTGGCGGCTGCGGTCTTGAAGGGAAGTCATGCGGCAGTCACGCAGGAGAGGGTCCGCGCACGCGCCGGACCAGCGCGCGCAGGAATTTGAAGCACAGCCAGATCAGCGTGGCCATGACGGCCAGCGACAGCGCCAGCAGCGGGAAGAAGACCAAGGGATGGGCCACCGCGAGCCACAGCATGGTGGGCACGGCCGCATCGCCGAGCAGGGACAGGCCGATGTTGGAGAAGGGCTCGGGCGAGGTGTTGGCCGCCGCGCGTGTGCTGGCCTTCGCGGCATGCGCCGTTGCGGCCAATCCGCCGCCAGCCAGGGCCGCCACGACACTCCAGGCCTGGCCATGGTCGCCCGCCCAGCCACTGACGAGCCCGGCCACCAGGGCCGCGCCGGCGGGGATGCGGATCAGCGTGTGCAGCGCGTCCCAGGCGCTGTCGACCAGAGGAATCTTGTCGGCCAGGAATTCGATGCAGGCCAGCACCGCCGCGGCGCCCATCACCAGCGGCGAGGCCAGCACCTGCAGACCCGGCGGCAAGGCAATCCAGCCCCAGTGCCCGGCGATGCCGACGAGCAGCACCGTCAGGTACAGGCGCAGCCCGCTGGCCCAGCCGAGAGCGGCGGCCAGGGCAAGCAGCTGGAGGGCGTCCAGATTCATCAGCCCTTGGGGACGTAGCCCTGGCGCAGCAGCAGGGCGCCGAACACGGCTTCGATAAGGGCCCCCGTCATGGCGCCGAGGAAGGGGCCGATGGCCTTCAGCTCGGGCGACGGCGCTGCCAGCACAGCGCCCAGCACCAGGCCGGCCGCCGCCAGCACGAAGCCGACGGCCCAGTAGATGCGCAGGCCATAGATGGCGGTGAACACGAAGTAGCGCCCGCCGATGACCAGCAGCATGGTCGGGAAGAACCATTCCAGCTTCTGCGTCGCCACGCCCAGTGCCAGGGCGCAGCCGGCCAGCAGCCCGAAGGTGCTGAACATCGCGAGCCGGCCGAGCGGGTTGGTCTTCTCGTGCATGCCGGTGCGGCCGAAGAGCTTGGCCAGCCCCATGCTGACCGGGAAGATGAACATGCCGCCGATCAGCAGCACCCAGACGGCCATCTGCGGCTTGCCGCGCGCGGCCGTGCCGGCGGCAATGCTCCAGGCGATGGCCGAAGCCAGCACGCCGAAGGCGCCATGCCAGTAGGCCGTGCGCATGTCGGCCTGGGCCTGGGCAAGGGTCGAAGTGCTCATCAGGCTTGCGTCCAGGGCGCCGGCGTCTTGGAGAGGAAGCTCTGCACGCCGGCGCGGCCCTCGTCGCTGGCGCGGATGTCGGCGATGCGGCGCGCGGTGTTGTCGCGCAGCGCCGGCGTGATCTCGCGGCTGGCGACGTCCTTGACCAGCTGCTTGCAGGCGCGCGCCGCGGCCGGGCCGTTGGCGGTGATGGCCGCCAGCAGTTCGTCGACCTTGGCATCCAGCGCGTCCGCCGCAACGACCTCGTGCACCAGGCCCAGGCGCTTTGCCTCCGCGGCGGAGAAGCGCTCCGCCGTCACGAAATAGCGCCGCGAAGCCTGCTCGCCCAGGGCCTTGACGACATACGGGCCGATGGTCGCGGGCAGCAGGCCCAGCTTGGCCTCGCTGAGGCAGAAGCCGGCGGCATCCACGGCCACGACGATGTCGGCGCAGGCCACCAGGCCCACACCGCCGGCATAGACGTCGCCCTGCACGCGGGCGACGACGGGCGCGGGGCAGCTGTAGAGGGCCCACAGCATGTCGGCCAGCTTGGTGGCGTCGGCGTGGTTCTCGTCCCAGCTGTAGCCGGCCATGGCCTTCATCCAGTTCAGGTCGGCGCCGGCGCAGAAGGCCTTGCCTTCCGCGGCCAGCACGATGGCGCGCAGATCGGCGCGCTGGCCCAGCTCGATGAAGGTGGCCGTCAGCTCGGCGATCAGCACCTCGTTGAAGGCGTTGCGCACCTCGGGGCGGTTCAGCGTGACGCGGGCGACATGGCCCTGGGTCGTGACGGTCAGGCAGGTGCTCATGGCGATGCGGAATCAGGGGTGGGATTGTCCGGCCGTGCCCAGACGGCGGGTCAGGAACTCGGCCAAGCGAGCCGCCGAGGCGCTGGCGGCGGCCGGGTTGCCGCCTTGATGCACGCCGCGGCCGTCCTTGCCGTTGGGGATGTCGGCGCGAAAGCGCACCGGCTTGTCGGAATCGAAGCCGTGATACGCGCCGGGATAGACGTCCAGCACGACGTCGCGGCCGGCGGCCTGCCAGCGCTTGGCGAGGCGGGCGCAGGGCTCGGGGGGCGTCCAGTCGTCGGCGCCGCCCAGTTGCATCAGCACGGCGGGGGCCGCCGGATCGGCCGCCTGCAGCTTGCCGCAGCCCGGATAGAACAGCACGACAGCGGCCAGCGGCGGCGCTGGCGGTTGCTGGTGCGAGTCCATGGTGCTGAGGGCGGTCGTCGCGCCATTGCTCCAGCCCATCAGCGCGATGCGGTCGGCATCGACGCGGGGCTGGCCGCGCAGCCAGGCGACGGCGTCCAGCACATCGGCGCGGCGGTCGGCCACCGAGATGCTGCGCGTGCCGTAGCGCTGGGTGCAGACCGAGGGCATGCCGCGGGAGCCGAAGCTGTCGGGCAGCAGCACGTGGTAGCCCAGGGCATGCAGGCGGTCGACGTAGTCCGGGTAGCGAGCCTCCAGCGTGTGACCATCGCGCCGGTAGAGGCCGCCGCAGCCGTGCAGGGCGACGACGGCGGGATGGGGCTGATCGTCCAGCGGTGCCCAGTGCAGGGTCAGCGCCGGGCGGCGCAGCGTGGCCGGCAGGGTGACGACCTCCATGGCCTGGGCAAGGCCGGCGAAAGCCAGGCAGCCGGTCAGCAGAAGGGCGGCGGCGCGGCGCATCAGGCGGTGGTGGTGAGGGGCTTGCACATCAGCACCGAGGCATAGGTCTTGCCGGCCCACTGCACGCCGCCGACCTCGGTGTAGCCGCGGCGCAGATAACGGGCGCGCAGGGCGGTGGCGGGTTCGGCCGTGTCCAGCGCGAGCTGGTGGAAGCCCTGCTCGCGAGCCCAGGTTTCGGCGATGTCCATCAGCTGCTCGCCCAGGCCCAGGCCGCGGCAGTCGGGATGGACGGCGAACTGCGACAGGATGGCCGTGCCGGGCGTCGTGTACAGCGGCGGCGGCGGGTCGGCGATATAGGTCTCGCCCGCGGGCTTGGGGCCGCGCACCGCGACCGTGCCCACCAGGCGGCCGCCCAGTTCGGCGACAAAGCCCTGGGCGCCGGCCAGGCGCTCGCGCGTCACGTCCACACTCTGGTCGACGGCGGTGAAGTTCCAGCCTTGCTCAGCGAGCGAGGCGTAGGACGTGTGCAGCAGCGAGGTCAGCGTCTGCAGGCAGTCGTCGGCGGACAGGGGGCGGATCAGGATGTCGCTCATGATTCAAGGAGTTGCCGCCGGGCCGGTGCCGACCTTGACGAGATTGGCTCGCAGCAACACATGCGACTTCATGGTGCCGGCATGGCATTCGACGTTGGCGGGGTCGTCGAGTCTGCGGCTTTGGTAGTCGGAAACGATGCCGACGATGCCGTTCGCGCCGGCCTTACGCGCTGCGATGGTGAGCTTGTTCAGGGCGTCGAACAGCGCGCGGTCGCAGACTTCCGCGTCGGTCGGTTTGCGGTAGCCCACGTCCGTGGAATGGCCCACGCCGTGCACGTAGACACCCTCCGTGACGAGCATGCCGTCTTGGGCCGTCGCACTGCCGAAGGCGACGTGCAGGTCACCCATCACGCCGCGGCCGTCACCGTTCAGCAGCGGGGCGACGGGGTGGGTGAGGGTGTCGTTTCTCGCCAGGGCGGGCTGGCCGAGTGCCAGCGTGGCGGCAGCCAGCAGTGCAGGCAGGCGGAACGGGGCAGGCAGGCGCATCCGCATCACATCCGGAACACGCCAAACTTCGTCTCGGGAATCGGCGCATTCAGCGAGGCCGACAGCCCCAGGGCCAGCACGCGGCGCGTGTCGGCCGGGTCGATGACTCCGTCGTCCCACAGCCGCGCGGACGCGTAGTACGGGTGACCCTGGTCTTCGTACTGCTGGCGAATGGGCGCCTTGAAGGCTTCTTCCTCTTCGGCCGACCACGCGCCGCCCTTGGCCTCGATGCCGTCGCGGCGGATGGTGCTCAGCACGCTCGCCGCCTGCTCGCCGCCCATGACCGAGATGCGCGCGTTCGGCCACATCCACAGGAAGCGCGGCGAGTAGGCGCGGCCGCACATGCCGTAGTTGCCGGCGCCGAAGCTGCCGCCGATGATGACGGTGAACTTGGGCACCTGGGCGCAGGCCACGGCCGTCACCATCTTGGCGCCGGCGCGGGCGATGCCATCGTTCTCGTATTTGCGGCCCACCATGAAGCCGGTGATGTTCTGCAGGAAGACGAGCGGGATCTTGCGCTGGCAGCAGAGCTCGATGAAGTGGGCGCCCTTGTTGGCGCTCTCGGCGAACAGGATGCCGTTGTTGGCGACGATGCCCACCGGCATGCCCTCGATGTGGGCGAAGCCGCAGACCAGGGTGGCGCCGTAGCGGGCCTTGAATTCGTCGAACTCCGAGCCGTCGACGATGCGGGCGATGACCTCGCGCACGTCGAAGGGCTTGCGCGTGTCGGTCGGGATGACGCCGTGCAGCTCAGCCGGGTCGTGGGCCGGCGCCTTGGGCTCCTGCATGGCCAGCGGGTTGGCCTTGCGCCAGTTCAGCCGTGCCACCGAGTTGCGGGCGATGGCCAGGGCATGGGTGTCGTTGTTGGCGAGATGGTCGGCCACGCCCGAGAGGCGGGTGTGCACGTCGCCGCCGCCCAGGTCTTCGGCCGTGACGACCTCGCCCGTGGCGGCCTTCACCAGCGGCGGGCCGCCCAGGAAGATGGTGCCCTGGTTCTTGACGATGATGGTCTCGTCGCTCATGGCCGGCACATAGGCGCCGCCGGCCGTGCAGGAGCCCATGACGACGGCGATCTGCGGGATGCCCTCGGCCGACAGGTTGGCCTGGTTGAAGAAGATGCGGCCGAAGTGGTCGCGGTCGGGGAAGACCTCGTCCTGGTTGGGCAGGTTGGCGCCGCCGCTGTCCACCAGATAGAGGCAGGGCAGGCGGTTCTGCTGGGCAATCTCCTGGGCGCGCAGATGCTTCTTGACGGTGATGGGGTAGTAGGTGCCGCCCTTCACCGTGGCATCGTTGCACACGATCATGCAGTCCACGCCGGACACGCGACCGATGCCGGCCACGACACCGCCGCCCGGGGCGGCGTTGTCATACATGTTCAGGCCGGCCAGCGGGGCCAGCTCCAGGAAGGGCGTGCCCGGGTCCAGCAGCATCTCGACGCGGTCGCGCGGCAACAGCTTGCCCCGGGCGGTGTGCTTGGCGCGTGCAGCGTCCCCACCGCCTTGGGCGATCTTCTCGAGCGTGGCGTTGAGGTCGGTGATCAGCCCCTTCATCGCATCGGCATTGGCCTTGAAGTCGGCCGAGCGGGGGTTGAGCTGGGTGGTCAGGACCGGCATGGTGTCTCCGGGCGAGCTCCGCCAAGGCAACGCTTAAGCAGTGCTCAATTCATGGATGGGCGGCCTCGTGAGCCGTCTGAGGGGCGCCAGAATAATCGAGGGTGAACCCCGATGCAACGCCGACTTGAGTATCACTCAAGAATTGCGCAGAATGCGCAGCCATGCCGAATTCCACCGCTGCCGCGCGCCGCCGCTCCCCTGCCGGCCCCAAGGCCGAGCAGCGCGTGCGCGACATCCTGCGGGTGGGCCGCGAGGTGTTTGCCGAGCGGGGCTACGAGCGTGCCACAACCACGGAGATCGCCCAGCGCCTGGGCATCTCGGAAGCGACGGTTTTCACGTATTTCCGCGGCAAGCGCGAGCTGTGCATGCGGGTCATCCAGGATTGGTACGACGAGATCATCGCCGCCATCGAGGCCGGCCTGCCGCGTGACGTCTCGGTGCGCGAGCAGCTCGAATTCGTCGTGCTGATGCATCTGCGCCTCTTCCTCATCCAGGGCACGGGACTGTGCGCCCTGGTGCTGTCCGAGGGGCGCACCAAGGGCCAGGACCTGGGCGAGGGCTTTGTCGAGCTGCAGCGCCGCTACACGGCGCCGCTGATGGAGCTGCTGGCCCGCGGCCAGGAGCTGGAAGAGATCCGGCGCGACCTGCCGCTGCGCCTGCTGCGCTCCCTGGTTTTCGGACCCATGGAGCACATGCTGTGGGAGGTGGTCATGACGGGCCGGCAGATCGACGTCGAGGCCAGTGCCCGCGATCTGGTCGAGCTGCTGTGGCCGGCCCTGCAGGCGCCCGACGAGGAGTTGAAGCAACTGCGCCAGCTGCGTGGCCGACTCGAGAAGGCGCTGGCCGGGGCTTAGTCAGACGTTCAGCGGGTCCAGGACTGCACCAGCACCGTCTCGCAGACCTTGAACAACAGCCAGGCCACCATCGCCGCGGAGGTCGAAGCGAGCAATTCCAGCAACTGGCGCAGGCCGCCGTCCTGCAGGCCTTGCCAGCCGTAGTTCGACAGCAGGCTGGCGTTGGCGCTCACCAGGCGCACCAGGTCCAGGGTCAGCAGCCCGAAGGCGATGAAGCTCAGCACCATGACGCAGAAGCAGGCGATGCGATGGCGGCGCAACCAGCCGATGAAGCCCGAAATCGTCAGCATGGGGCGGACTCCTCCTGTGTTCGGCATTCTCTGGCATGGCTACGATCCGTCATCCTGGGAGGGAAAGGGGGGGGCGTCGATGAAAGCGATCAAAGCTTGGTTGGCCATCAGTCTGCTGCTGGCCTGCGTCTGGGCGCAGGCCCAGGGCGAGGCAGCCGACGCCGACTGGCGCTACCGCATCCAGCCCGGCGACACCCTGATCACGCTGACCGACGCCTGGCTGGCGCCGCCCATGACCTGGCGCGATCTGCAGAAGCTCAATCGCGTGCCCGACCCGCTGCGGCTGATGCCGGGCGCCAGCCTGCGCATGCCCGTGGCCTGGCTGAGACGCGAGGCAAGCGTCGCCGAAGCGGTGTTCGCGCGCGGGCAGGTCACGCGCCAGCGCGGCGCGGCCAACGAATCGCTGGCAGCCGGTGCCACGCTGCAAAGCGGCGACCGCATCCGCACCGGGGCCCAGTCCAGCGCCAGCCTGCGCTTTGCCGACGGCTCGCGCCTGCTCCTCCCGCCCGACAGCGATGTCACACTCGAGCAACTGCTGGTGCTGGGGCGCGGCGCCATTCCCGCGGTGCGCATCGGCGTGCAGCAGGGCGGCGCGGACAGCCGCGTGACGCCCAATGCCCAGCGCGTGCCGCTTTACGAGGTGCGCACGCCCCACGTGAACCTGGGTGTGCGCGGTACCGAGTTCCGCGTGCAGACGTCCGCCGGCATCAGCCGCATGCAGGTGTTGTCCGGCGCCGTGCATGCCGACGGCCTGGGCGCTGACGTGGCCAGCGGCCAGGGCCTGCTGGCCGAGGGCTCGGCCCGAAGCGTGGCGCCCTTGCTGCCCGCCCCCGACCTGAGCGGCCTGGCGCCCGTGGCGGAGCGCCTGCCCCTGCACCTGGCCTGGGTCGGCGGCCCCACGGGCGCCGCCACCTGGCGGGCCCAGCTCTATGCGCGCGGCGACTTCGACCGCCTGCTGCTGGACGACGTCGTGGGCGAGCCGGCCGCCACCTGGGCCGAGGCGCGCGAGCTGGTCGATGGCGACTACACGCTGCGCGTGCGCGCCATCGATGCGCGTGGCCAGGAGGGCGTCGCCGCCGATCGGGACATCCGCCTGCAGGCCCGGCCCGAGCCGCCCTTCATCCAGGCGCCTGCGGCCGGCGCCGTCAGCTACAACGGCGGCATGGCCCTGGCCTGGACGCGCAACACGGTGGCGCCGAACGTGCGCCTGCAGATTGCCCGCGATGCCGGCTTCAAGGACATCGTGCTGCAGCCGACGCCGATCGACGCCGCGAACTACGAGGCCCGGCTGCCGGACGGCGCCTACCACTGGCGCATCGCCTCGGTCGAGGCCGGCGGCCGCTCCGGTCCCTTCGGCGACGCGCAGACCTTCGAGATCCAGCCGCCGCCACCGGCCCCGCCGCCGGCCGAGCCGCAGGTCGACGGTGATCAGCTCAAGCTGCGCTGGCGCGCCGACCCCGGCATCGCGCGCTATGAGCTGGAGTGGTCGAAGAGCGAGCCCTTCGAAGGCAGCGACGTGCAGCGCTTCGCGACCGACAAGGCCGAGCTCGCCCTGCCCAAGCCATCGCCGGGCAAATACTTCCTGCGCGCCCGGGCCTTCAACGCCGCCGGCGCGCCCAGCCCCTGGGGGCAGACGCAGATGATCGAGCAGCCCTATCCGCGCTGGCTGTGGCTGCTGCCGCTGCTGCTGGTGCCTCTGCTTTGAAAAGCCCGGTTTGAAACGCTGGCCCTGGCTCGCCCTGCCCGCAGCCCTGCTGCTCTGGGCCTTGCTGAGCCTGACCGGCGCGCAGCCGCGCATCGACCGCGCCATTGGCGACCTGCTGCTGCGCGCCGCGGCACCCGCGCCGCCGGTCGCGACCAGCGTCATCGTCGACATCGACGACGCCTCGCTGCGGGCCCTGCGCCAGCCCCTGGGCGAGTGGCCGTATTCGCGCGAGGTCTATGCGCTGATGCTGGACTACCTGGGCCAGGCCGGCGCCCGCCTGGTCGTCATCGACATCGTCTTCACCGGCCCCCGCGAAGGCGATGCGCGGCTGGCTTCCACGCTGGCGGGCGGCCCGCCGACGGTGCTGGCCGCGGCCGGGCTGGCGACACGCCAGCGCGCCGCCGTCGAGCTCGCGCCGGCCAGCGCCGCCGAACAGCGCGCCCTGACCCGCCTCGGCGCCGCCCATGCGCCGGGCCTGGACTGGGACGCGTTGACGGCCCCGGCCGACGCACTGCTGGATGCGCTCACCGAGCCGGCCAGCCTCGGTGTCATTTCGGTCGCCCTGGACGACGACGGCCTGCTGCGCCACCAGCCGCTGCTGCACCGCGTGCAGGGGCGCAGCCTGCCCAGCCTCGCCTTTGCGGCGCGACTGCGTGCCGATGGCGCGCAGGCCTGGCGGCGCGAGGGCGATGAACTGGTGGCCGGCGCCCGCCGCTGGCCGGTGGACGAAGCGGGCCAGCTGCGGCTGCGCCTGCCGCTGAACGGTGGTGAGTCGCCGCGCGTGTCGTGGCAACGCCTGATGCAGGCCGCCCTGGGTGTGGTCGAGGACCCGGAGCTGACCCAGCTGCTGGCTGGCCGCAGCGTCTTCGTCGGCAGCAGCGCCTTCTTCGCGGACGAGGTCATGACACCCCAGGGGCGCCTGTCCGGCACGGCCCTGAATGCCGCCGTCTTCGAAGCCCTGGGCGGTGAGCCCCTGCCCCTGTTGCGCGACAACGGTGCGGCGGTCTGGGCCCTGGATGCCGCCCTGCTGGCCGTGGGCCTGCTGCCGCTGCTGCTGCGACGCCAGGCCCTGGCTGCAGGCTTGGGTGTGGTGGCGCTGGTGATCACGGCCTGGCTCGCCGTGGGCGCGGGGCAACTGCCCATGCCGGCGCCGGGCTTCTATCTGCTGGCGCTCGCCCTGCTCTTCACGGCCATCGAGCATGAGCGCGCCCATCGCGAACGCGAGCGCGAGCTGACGCGCGAACGCGAGCTGGCCGACGCACGCAGCCGCGCCAAGACCGAGCTGCTGGCCCAGGTCAGCCACGAGATGCGCACGCCGATGAATGCCGTGCTGGGCTTCTCCGACATCCTCGCCCGCTCGCCGCTCAAGCCCGACCAGGCCCATTACGTCGAGGTGCTGGGCCATGCAGGCCGCCAGGTCTTCGCCCTCATCAACGACCTGCTGGACAACGCCCGCATCGAGAGTGGCCGGCTGGAGCTGGCCTCGCATCCCTTCAACCTCGTCGATCTGGTCGAGCTGCAGCTGGAGCTGCTGCGTTCGCGGGCCCAGAGCCAGGGCTTGTGGCTGCGCGTGTTCGCGCGCACCGAGGCCACCGGCTGGGTCTTGGGCGACCAGCAGCGCGTGGCCCAGATCGTCACCAACCTGGTCGGCAATGCCATCAAGTTCACGCGGAGCGGCGGCGTCACGGTCGAGCTGTCGAGAGATGGCGAAGGGATGGTGCTGATCAGCGTGCAGGACACCGGCATCGGCATCGCGCCGGACAAGCTGGAACGCATCTTCCAGCCCTTCGCCCAGGCGGATGCCGCCATCGCGCAGGAGTTCGGCGGCACGGGCCTGGGCCTGGCCATCACGCGCAGCCTCGCGAGGCTGATGGGCGGCGACGTCGGCGTGCAGAGCCGCCCCGGCGAGGGCAGCCGCTTCGAGGTGCGCCTGGACCTGCCCGATTCGCAGCCCCCGCACGAGGACGTCAGCGCCCCGCGCGCCGAGCGTGTCGCGCCGAGCCGGCCGCTGGCGTTGCTGCTGGCCGAGGACAACGACGTCAACGTCCTCGTCATCGACGGCATGCTGCAGCCCCTGGGCCACCACATCACGCGGGTGCGCGACGGCGAGCAGGCCTTGGCTGCGCTGAGGGCAGGCGACTTCGACCTGGTGCTGATGGACATGCTGATGCCGGGCACCGACGGCCTGTCGGCCACGCGCCAGTGGCGGGCCATCGAGATCGCCGAAGGTCGCTCGCGGACACCCATCGTCGCGCTGACGGCGAACGCGTTCGACACCGATGTGCAGCAGTCGCTGGCCGCGGGTTGCGATGCCCACCTCACCAAGCCGCTCAGCCTTGCCGCCCTGCTGCAGGCCCTGGCCAAATACGCCCGATCATGAAGTCCTTGCTGCTCCACGGCCTGCTCGTCGCGACCTTGACGGTCGGCTCGGTGTCGGCCTGGGGCGCGGATGAAGTCGTCACGGCCTGCTTCGACGAGGCCGACCGTTCGGGCTACGGCTACCTGGATGTCGACGGCGCCTGGCGCGGTGCCGCCGTCGACGCGGTCAAGGCCATGGCGCAGCAGGCAGGCTTCAGGCTGGTGCTGCAGCCGCTGCCCTGGGCACGCTGCCTGCGCCAGGCCAAGGCGGTCGGCCCCGACGCGGTGGACTTCGCCTTCTACGCCAGCACCAACCCGCAAAGGCTGGCCGACTACGCCTTTCTGGGACCCATCCATCAGCTGACGGGCGGGGTGTGGTTCGTCACGGCGCGCAGCGAGCTGCCGCACACGCTGGCCTCCTACCCCGTGCTGGGCCAGTACCGCCTGTGCGGCGTCTCGGGCTCCAACTACGCCTGGCTCGACGGCGTCGGCCTCGGCAAGGGCGTGGATGCCGGCGCGCACAGCTTGAAGGCCGTGGTGGCCAAGCTCATGCTGGGGCGCTGCGACTATCTGCTCGGCACGGCCGAGCTGCGGGCTTCGGCCGAGCGGCACGGCATTGCGCGCGCCGACATGGATGCGCTGAGCTTCGCGCCCTATCCGGACGCGACGGCGGTCGGCTACTACCTGCTCTTCAACAAGCATCAGGCCCGCCATGCGGCGGTGCTCGACGCCTTCACGGCGGCTTTTGCGCAACTGTCCCGCGCGGGGACGGTCGAACGCATCTACCGCGAGTACGGTTTCAAGCCCTGAGAGGCCGCGCAGGTACGCGCGAGTTTGGAGCGTTAGGGGCGCGATGCGCCCGTGCAGAAAGTCAGCCCCTAGTTCATGGTGCGGCGGCGGCGCCACAGCCTGACTTCCCGCAGGGGAAACGGCATCAAGTGGCACTCACACTTCTTTGCATGAGGGCAACACGCCGCGCCGCGGCGGGGGGTCGGGGCGACCCCTTCACAAAGCCCCAATGACCAGGAGTTCGCTTCCATGCAACACCGCCACACCCGACTGGCGCTGGCCTTGCTGGCCGCCGGCATAGCCGGTACGGCCGCCGCGCAGAACGCGCCGGCCCCCCAGCAGCAGCTCGAACGCATCACCATCACCGGTTCGTCCATCAAGCGCGTGGAGTCCGAGACGGCGCTGCCGGTCACCGTCATGACGCGTGACCAGATCGAGAAGACCGGAGCCACCAACGTCGAGGACATCCTGCGCCGCATCGGCGCCAACACCGCCATGCAGTCGGACACGACGCAGGGCGCGGGCTATGCCCAGAGCTTTGCCAACCTGCGCGGTCTGGGCCCCAACTCGACGCTGGTGCTGCTGAACGGCCGTCGCATGGCCAACTTCGCCTTCGGTTCCATCGGCGGCAACACGTCGGTGGACCTCAACAGCATCCCCTTCGCGGCCATCGACCGCATCGAGGTGCTGCGTGACGGCGCCTCGGCCGTATACGGCACCGACGCCGTCGGCGGCGTCATCAACTTCATCACCCGCAAGGACTACGACAAGGGCGCCCTGACGCTGAAGTACGGCGACACCGAGAAGCGCATCGGCGGCAAGGAAACCGGCGCGTCCATCGCCTTCGGCATGGGTGCGCTAAAGACCGATGGCTACAACCTGCTGCTGACCGGCAATATCAAGAAGCAGACCAAGCTCAGTGCCATCGACCAGAAGTGGTATCTGCGCGGCCTCGATGAGATCCCCGGCTCGGACCCCCCGACCTCGGGCCGCTCCTTCCCGGGCCGCCTCGTTGACTTCGGCATCACGCCGGGCGCCTATGCCAACGCCGGCGCGGACTTCAGCCCCTGCGACCCCAACTACAACACCATCTCGACGACGGCCAACAAGACGCCCAACGGCACGCCGATCAAGAACTGCCGCTTCATCTATCCGGCCGTGCAGGAGAACCTGCCCGACTCGACCAAGGCCGACGCCTTCGGCCGCCTGACCATCGACCTGGGCCAGGACACGCAGCTGTTCTTCGAGGGCAGCTATGCGCGCAACCACTCCATCGGCCGGGTCGCGCCGGTGCCCATCGACTCCACCGCAGGTCACGTCAAGGCCGACGGCACCTACCCGTCCTTCGCCTTCCCGATCAGCAGCAAGTACTTCCCGACCGCGCTGCTGACCAGCCTGGGCTACACGCCGGCCGACTTCGACACGCTCGGTGGCGGCTTCACCGAGATCTCGATGCGCTCCGTGCCCGTCGGCCTGCGCACCAACGACACCCTCAGCGAGCAGACCCGCTTCGTCGCCGGCGCCACCGGTGTGGTGGCCGGCTGGGACTACGACGCGGGCGTCACGCTGTCGCAGGCCAAGGGCTCGCTGGACTACTACAACTACCTGCATGAAGGTCGTTTCATCACCGAGCTGGCCACGGGTGTCATCAACCCCTTCGGCCCGCAGGATGCCGCCGGCACCGCGGCGCTGGATCGTGCGCGCATGGAAGGCCCGATGCGCCGCTCCAAGAGCACGACCTATGCGTTCGACGTCCATGCCAGCAAGGAGCTGATGAGCATGGCCGGTGGCCCGATGGTCCTGGCGCTGGGTACCGACCTGCGCAAGGAAAAGGCCGACGACCACGCCGTCAATCCGGACTACGAACAGGGCCTGCACATCGGCGGCGAAGGCACCGTGCCCAAGACGGTGGCCTCGCGCACCATCTATGCCGTCTTCAGTGAGCTCTCCATGCCCTTCGCCAAGGGCTGGGAGGCGACCGTCAAGGCGCGCTACGACCACTACAACGACTTCGGCAGCACCTTCAACCCGGGTCTGACGCTGCGCTTCCAGCCCACCAAGGAAGTGCTGCTGCGCTCCAGCGTCGGCACGGGCTTCCGCGCGCCGACGCTGTGGGACGTGCACAGCCCGACGGCCTTCACCAACACGGCCAACTCCCTGGTCGACCCGGACTGCCCGGCCGGCCATGCGGGTGACCCGCGCTGCGAGACGCAGTTCAACGTGCGACTGTCCAGCGACGCCGCGCTCAAGCCCGAGAAGTCGCGCCAGTACTCCTTCGGCGGCGTGTTCGAGCCGGTGCGCGACCTCTCCATCGCCGTCGACTACTGGCACATCCAGAAGAAGGACCAGATCGGCACCATCGGCGGCGACGCCATCATGGCCGACACCACCCTCTACCAGCGCTACAACGCGCGCATCCACCGCCTGGCCAGCGGCTTCATCAGCTATATCGAGACCCCGGTCGAGAACCTTGGTGAACTCAAGACCAGCGGCATCGACATCGACGTGAAGTCCAACTTCGCGCTCGGCGAGTGGGGGCGGCTGGGCGTCAGCCTGGCGGGCAGCCACATCAACAACTGGAAGCAGCAGAACGGCAAGGGCACGCCCTTCGTGTCCTATGAGGGCACGGCAGGTGACGGCGCGGGCATCCAGCCCGTGCCCAAGTGGCAGCACACCCTGGCCTTCGACTGGAGCCTGGGCAACTGGAACGTGACGCTGGAGAACGTCTTCGTGAAGGGCTGGACCGAGTCGGCCGGCCTGGTGGAAGCCAACGTCGGCCCGTCCATCGAACACAAGGTCAAGGACAGCAGCCGCTGGAACATGGGTGTCGGCTGGAAGCCCACGTCGACCCTGGCCCTGCGCCTGGGCGCGCGCAACCTGCTGAACCAGGATCCGCCGTTCACCGCGGTGTCCAGCTACGGCTCGCACGTGACCGGTTATGCCGGCTCCTTCGTGGACCCGCGCGGCCGCTTCTGGTACGCCACGGCCAGCTATCAGTTCAAGTGAAATGACCCGTGCCTGACGGCATGGCGGCAAGGGGCTCTTCGGAGCCCCTTTTTTATGGGCCGAAGCGGTCTTGCGCGACCTGTTGCGGCTATCGTCGCGCCGCATGAGCCTGCCCGTGCCGCGCGATTTCGACACTTCCTTCATGGCCGGCGGCGGCGAGCTGGGTGAACTGATGCGCGCCCACGACTGGGCCACCTCCCCGCTGGGCGAGCCGGCCGTCTGGCCGCGCAGTCTGAAGACGGTGGTGCGCATCATGCTGACCTCGCGCCAGCCGATCTGGATCGGCTGGGGGCCGGAGCTCATCTACCTCTACAACGACGCCTACCAATCCATCATCGGTGGCCGGCATCCCTGGGCCCTGGGCCAGCCAGCGGCCCAGGTTTGGCACGAGATCTGGCCCGAGATCGGTCCGCTGCTGAAGACGGCAATGACGGGCGATGGCATCTTCGCGGAGAGCCAGCTCCTCATCATGGAGCGCAACGGCTACCCGGAGGAGACCTACTACACCTTCTCTTACAGCCCCATTGCCGGCGACGACGGCGTGCCGGCCGGCATCATCTGCGCCAATTCCGACGAGACGCTGCGCGTCGTCGGCGAGCGCCAGCTCAACCTGTTGCACGAGCTCGCGGCCCGCGCGGCCGACGCCCGCACCGTGAGCGACGCCGTGCAGCGCTGCACCGAGGCACTGGAGACCAACCGCAAGGACGTGCTGTTTGCCGCCGTGCTGCTTCGCGAGCACGGCAGGTCGGCCTTCTCCCTGGCCGGCACGGCGGGCGGTGGCGGCAGCTGGCTGGACGTGGTGTCCGCCCTCGACGTGCGCGGTGAACCCTGGCGGGCGGATGAGGTGCTGCGCTCGCAGCGCCCCTGGGTGGTCGATGCACTGCCGGCAGGGGTGGCCTGGCCCCGCGGCGACTGGCGGGAGGCCGCTGCCAAGGCCCTGGTGCTGCCCATCCGTCCGAGTGGTGACGTGGGCCAGGAGGGCGTCCTCATCGTCGGCCTCAACCCCTACCGTCTGCCGCGGGACCACTACACCGACTTCCTGGGCCTGGTGGCCCAGCAGCTCGCCGCTGCCATCGGCAATGCCGAGGCCTATGAGATGCAGCGACGCAAGGCCGAGGAGCTGGCGCGCCTGGACCGCGCCAAGACCCAGTTCTTCTCCAACATCAGCCACGAGTTCCGCACGCCGTTGACGCTGATGACCGGTCCGCTGCGCGACGCCCTCGACCACGCCCAGCTGCCGCCCAGCGCGCGCCAGCAGCTGCAGATGGTGGAGCGCAACACGCTGCGCCTGTCCAAGCTGGTCAATGCGCTGCTGGAGTTCTCGCGCATCGAGGCCGGGCGAGTGACCTCGGTGTTTCGCCCCACCGACCTGGCTGCGCTGACGGGCGAGCTGGCCAGCAGCTTCCGATCGGCCATGGACGCGGCCGGCCTGGCCTACCGCGTCGCCTGCGCGCCGCTGCCGGCGCCGGTCTACGTGGATCGCGACCACTGGGAACGCATCCTGCTGAACCTGCTGTCCAACGCGCTGAAGTACACGCTGCAGGGCAGCGTCAGCGTGCGCGTCAGTGCCGACGCGGGCGGCGCCGTCGTCGAGGTCGAGGACACGGGCATCGGCGTGGCCACCGACGAGCTGCCGCGGCTGTTCGAGCGCTTCCATCGCGTGGAGGGCGTTCAGGCGCGCACTCACGAGGGCAGCGGCATCGGCCTGGCCCTGGTGCAGGAGCTGATGCGCCTGCACCACGGCAGCATCGAGGTGGACAGCCAGCTCGGCCGCGGTACGCGCTTCACGCTGCGCCTGCCCTTCGGCCATGCGCATTTGCCGGCCGAGCAGGTCAGGCAGGAGCAGGCCGAGACGCCGGCTGCCAGCCAGGCGGCTTCCTATGTGCAGGAGGCGCTGCGCTGGTTGCCGCAGCCGCAGGCGACCGATGAGGCCCCGACTGGCAGCCTGGCCGGGATCGGCGAACGCTACCGCGCAACGCTGGGCGCCCGCATCGTCATCGCCGACGACAACGCCGACATGCGCCAATACCTGCGCAGCCTGCTGACGCCGTACTTCCGCGTCGAAGAAGTGGCCGACGGCGAGCAGGCCCTCGCCGCCGTCCGCCGCGAGCGGCCGGCCCTGCTGCTGTCCGACGTCATGATGCCCAGGCTCGATGGCTTCGGTCTGCTGGCCGCCCTGCGTGCCGACGACGCCCTGCACACCCTGCCCGCCATCCTGCTGTCGGCCCGCGCCGGCGAGGAGGCGCGCATCGAAGGCCTGGGCGCCGGTGCCGACGACTACCTGATCAAGCCCTTCACGGCGCGCGAGCTGCTGGCGCGCGTGGCGGCCCTGATCGAGCTGGACCTGGCGCGTCGCTCGGGCGAACAGCAGCTGCATCTCTTCCTGGCCCATGCGCGCATGTTCACCTGGGAGATCGACCTGCCCACGCGCAAGCTGCGGGTGTCGGACAACGCCGTCGACGTGCTGGGCGCTTCGCCGCGCCATCTCGAGGAAGGCTTTTCCGTCGTGCATCCCGACGATGTCGACGCGATCCGCAACAGCGTCGACGAGGCGGCGCGTGGGCGTGGCGGCTTCACGCTGGAGCAGCGCATCGTGCGGCCCGACAACGGCGAGGTGCGCTGGCTGGAGATCCGCGCCCAGACCCTGTGCAACGAGGCGGGCGAGGCCGTGCGCCTGAGCGGCATCTCCTTCGACATGACGGAGCGCAAGCGCATGGAGCAGGCCCTGCGCGAGTCCGACCGCCGCAAGGACGAGTTCCTGGCCATGCTGGCCCACGAGCTGCGCAACCCGCTGGCGCCCATCCGCACGGCGGCCGAGCTGATGCTGCGCACCACCCCGCCCGAGGCGCCGCAGCGCCGCGCGGTGGAGATCGTCGACCGCCAGGTGCAGCAGATGACGCGCATGGTGGACGACCTGCTGGACGTGTCGCGCATCACCCATGGCCGCATCGAGTTGGAGCGCCAGCCCGTCGACCTGGCCGCCGTCGTCGGCGCGGCGGTCGAGGCCGTCGGCCCGGCCCTGCAGGAGCGCGGCCACCAACTGCAGGTGCTGGCGGGCGTGCCGCTGACCGTGCTGGGCGATGCAGCGCGGCTGCAGCAATGCCTGGTCAACCTGCTGTCCAACGCCGCCAAATACACGGACCCCGGCGGCCGGATCCGCGTCGAGCTGCTGCGCGAAGGCGAGCAAGCCGTCATGCGCGTGCAGGACAGCGGAGTCGGCATCGCGCCGGACATGCTGCCCGTCATCTTCGACCTCTTCGTGCAGAGCGTGCGCACGCTGGACCGCGCCCAGGGTGGCCTGGGCATCGGCCTGTCGGTGGTGCGCCGCCTGGTCGAGATGCATGGTGGCCGCGTCAGCGCCTGCAGCGCCGGCACCGGCGAGGGCTCGAGCTTCGAGATCCGCCTGCCCCTGCTGCACCGGTCGCCCGTCGCCGCGCCGGCGCCGGTCGCTGCCGCCGATGTGCCGCGGCGGGTGCTGCTGATCGACGACAACGAGGATGCCGCCGAGTCCCTGGCCATGATGCTGCGCGCCGACGGTCACGAGGTGCGCACCGGCTTCGGGCCGCAGGACGCCCTGACCCTGGCGGCGGACTGGCAGCCCGACGTGGTGCTGCTGGACATCGGCCTGCCCGGCATGGACGGCTACGAGGTGGCCCGGCGGCTGAGGGCGGCAGGCACGTCGGCACGTCTGGTGGCGCTGACCGGCTACGGCCAGCCCGAGGACATGCAGCGCTCCGCCGAGGCGGGCTTCGACGACCATCTCGTCAAGCCGGTCGGCCTGGCCGCCCTGGCCCGGGCCATCCATCCGTCGGGCCGCAATGCCTGAGTGATGTACTGGGGCGCTGCTTCTGGCTAGAGTCGCCCGCGGCTCATCTCGGAGAACGCCATGATCAATCTGACCGTCAACGGTCGCGCCGTCTCGCTGGACGCCGACCCCGACATGCCCTTGCTGTGGGCGGTGCGAGAGGAACTGCAGCTGACCGGCAGCAAGTTCGGCTGCGGCGCGGCCCAGTGCGGCGCCTGCACCATGCATGTGGGCGGTACGGCCATCCGTTCCTGCCTGACGCCGATCTCCTCGGTGAGCGCCCCGGTGACCACCATCGAGGGCATCGCCACGGACAAGGTCGGCCAGGCCGTGCAGGCCGCCTGGGTCGAGCATGACGTGGCCCAGTGCGGCTACTGTCAGAGCGGCCAGGTCATGAGCGCCGTGGCCCTGCTCAAGAGCAACAAGAAGCCCAGCGACGCCCAGATCGACGAGGCCATGGCCGGCAACATCTGCCGCTGTGGCACCTACACCCGCATCCGCGCGGCCATCCACGCGGCAGCGGCCCAACTCGCCTGAGGAGAACGACATGCTGAATCCACGTCGTATCGACCAGGTCGTCACCGGCGGTGTGAGCCGCCGCAGCTTCGTCACCACCACCCTCGGCGGCGCCGTCGGCCTGGCCCTGCTGCCGGGCGTCGCCTCGGCTCAGGCCCCCAAGCCCGGCACCAAGCCGACCGAGCAGCCGCTGGCCTTCGTCAGCATCGCCAGGGACGGCACCACCACCATCCTGTGCAACCGCATGGACATGGGCCAGGGCATCGAGACCGGCCTGGCCATGATCTGCGCCGAGGAGCTGGACGCCGACTGGAGCAAGGTGCGCACCGGCTTCGGCGACCAGAAGGCCGCCTACGTGGACCCGCTGTTCGGCATCCACCTGACCGGCGGTTCCAACTCCATCAAGAACAGCTACCAGCAGTACCGCGAACTCGGCGCCCGCACCAAGGCCATGCTGGTGGCCGCCGCGGCCGAGAGCTGGGGCGTGCCGGCGGCGTCGCTGAAGGCCGAGAACGGTGTCATCTCCGGTGGCGGCAAGAGCGCCGGCTACGGCGAGTTCTTCGACGCCGCCATGAAGGGCACGGTGCCCGAGGCCGTCACGCTGAAGGACCCCAAGAGCTTCAAGCTGATCGGCCGGCCCACGGGCCTGGTGGTCAGCAAAGCCAAGAGCACCGGCACCCAGGCCTATGGCATGGACGTGCAGCTGCCCGGCATGGCCGTGGCCGTCATCCAGCGCCCGCCGGTCTTCAACGGCAAGATCGCCAAGCTCGACTCCGCCGAGGCGCTCAAGGTCAAGGGCGTCAAGGCCGTGCTGCCGGTGGCGCTGGACCGTGGCGGCCAGGGCGTGGCCGTGGTGGCCAGCGGCTACTGGGCGGCCAAGAAGGGCCGCGATGCGCTGAAGGTCGACTGGGACCTGGCCGGCATCGCCAAGCCCGACACGGCGGCGCTGACCAAGCAATACCTGGCCCTGGCCAGGACGGCGGGCACGCCCGCGCCCAAGCCGGAGTTCCAGGCCGATGTCGGTGCCTGGAGCAAGGCGCCCAAGAAGATCACGGCCGACTTTGTCTTCCCGTACCTGAACCACGCCCAGATGGAGCCGCTGGCCTGCACGGTGGACCTGAAGGCTGACCGCTGCGACCTCTACTACGCGGCCCAGATGCCGGGCATCGACGCGATGAATGTGGCCAAGACGGTGGGGCTGAAGCCCGAGCAGGTGCAGATCCATGTGCAGATGGCCGGCGGCGGCTTCGGCCGGCGTGCCACGCCCGCCACTGAATGGCCGCGTGAGGCGGCGGCGGTCGCCGTGGCGCTCGCGCAGGCGGGCAGGGCCATGCCGGTCAAGGTGATCTGGAGCCGAGAGGACGATGTGAAGTCAGGCTACTACCGGCCCATGGCCGTGCACCGCGCCGAGATCGGCTTCGACGCCAGCGGCAAGGTGCTGGGCTGGCAGCACCGCATCGTCAGCCAGAGCATCCTGAAGGGCTCGCCGCTGGAGGGCTTCGGCTACCAGAAGGGCGTGGACGGCACGACGACCGAGGGCATGCGCGAGCCCTACGAGATTCCGATGAACCTCAGCGTCCACCACCCCGAGGTGAACGTGCCGGTGCTGTGGTGGCGCTCCGTGGGCTCGACGCACACGGCCTACGTGATGGAGACCTTGGTCGACGAGATTGCGTTTGCCACCAAGCAGGACCCGGTGGCCTATCGCATGAAGCTGATGGAGGGCAATGCCAAGGCGGACCGCCATCGCCAGGCCCTGCAGGCGGCCGTCGACAAGAGCGGTTACGGCAAGCGCAAGCTCAAGGCCGGCGAGGCCTGGGGCGTGGCCGTGCACGAGAGCTTCGAGTCGGTCGTCGCCTATGTCGTCGTGGCCAGCATGAAGGGCAAAGGCAAGGACAGACAGCCGGTGCTGCAGGAAGTGCATGCCGGCGTGCATTGCAATCTCTGCGTCAACCCCCAGGCGGTCGAGACCCAGGTGCAGGGCGCGGCCATCATGGCCCTGGCGACGACGATGCCGACGCACCGCGTGACCTTCAAGGACGGCGCCGTCGAGCAGAACAACTTCTACGACATGGCCATGCCGCGCATCACCGATGCGCCCAAGGTCATGACGGTCAGCATCGTGCCCAGCAACGACCCGCCCAAGGGCATGGGCGAGCCCGGCCTGCCGGCTCTGGCGCCAGCCCTCGCGAACGCGGTGGCGCGCCTGACCGGCCAGCGCCAGCGCGAGCTGCCTTTCCGCTTCGCTTAAGCGGGGTTCGGGGCCGGCGGATAGCCGGCCTCGGTCAGTGCGGCGGCGAGCGTAGCGCGGGGCAGGGCGCTTTCGACGCTGGCCGTCCTGGCTTCGCGGTCGATGTCGATCCGGGCCTGGCCGTCGGCGGCCTTCAGCGCCTCGGTGATGGCGGCCACGCAATGGCCGCAGCTCATGTCGGGCAGTGTGAAGCTGTGCATGCTGGCATCATGCCTTCATCCCCGCTCGCTCGACTGCCATGCACATCATTGCCCTCAGTGGCGCGCTGCGCCGCGCCTCCTACAACACGGCCCTGCTGCGCGCGGCCATCGCGATGGCGCCCGAGGGCGTCACCATCGAGCTGCGCACCCTGCACGGCATTCCTCTCTACGACGGCGACGTCGAGGCTCAGGGCATCCCCGAGGCGGTCACGAAGCTGCGCGAGGAGATCCGTGCCGCCGACGCGCTGCTGATCGGCACGCCCGAGTACAACCACTCCATCCCCGGCGTGCTGAAGAACGGCCTGGACTGGTTGTCGCGGCCCAGCGGCGAAGGCGCCAAGCTCTTCGGCGGCAAACCGACCGGTGTGGTCGGCGCCTCGCCCGGCGGCTTCGGCACCGTGAGGTCCCAGGGCGCCTTGCTGACGGTGCTGCACGCCTTCGGCAGCGACCTGTGGATGGCTGGCGAGCTGCTGGTCTCCAAGGCCGGCGCGGTCTTCGATGCCGACGGGAATCTCGTCGACGACAGAATCCGTGGACAGCTGCAGACCTTCGTGCACGGCTTTGTCGATTTCGTGAAGAAGAGGACGCCGTGATGCAAGTCGAGCGCATCGCCAGCCATATCGGCGACGTCGGCGGCATCCCCATCCAGCGGGCACTGCCCAACAAGGGCCGCCGCGTCATCGGCGCCTGGTGCTTTGCCGACCACGCCGGCCCGGCCACGCTGCCGCCCGAGCAGCGCATGAATGTCGGCCCCCACCCGCACACGGGGCTGTCGACCTTCAGCTGGATGATCGAAGGCGAGATCCTGCACCGCGACAGCCTGGGCTCCGAGCAGGTGCTGCGCCCGGGCCAGGTCAATCTGATGACGGCCGGCCACGGCATCTCGCACAGCGAGGAGTCGCTGTCCGATCGCATCCATCTGGCCCAGCTGTGGATCGCGCTGCCGGACGCGGAGCGGGAGAGGGCGCCGAGCTTCCAGCATTTCCCCGAGCTGCCGCGCTGCTCGGTGGGCGGCTTCGACGGCACGCTGCTGATCGGTGAATTCGAGGGCCTGCGCTCGCCGGTGCCCAGCTTCACGCCCTTGCTGGGCGTGGACCTCGTCGCCGACGGTCCGGCCGACGCGGTGCTGAAGCTGAACCCGGGCTTCGAGCACGGGCTGATGCTGCTGGAAGGCGAGATCGAGGCGGCGCCGGCCGGTCACGACGCCGTCGAGACCCTCACGCCGGGCACGCTGCTCTATGTCGGCTCCGGCTGCGGGTCCGTCGAACTGCGCTGCTCGGCGGCGTCGCGCCTGCTGCTGCTCGGCGGCGAGCCCTGGGCCCAGCCGCCGCTGCTGTGGTGGAACTTCGTCGGCCGCGAACCGGCGGAGATGCAGGACTGGGCCATGGACTGGGCCCGCGAGGACGGCGGACGCTTCGGTGTCGTCGAGGGCTACCAGGGCCCTCGCATTGCCGTGCCGCCGGTGCCGGCGCTCAGGCGGCCGGGCTGACGCGCCGGCGGGCGAAGCCTGCCAGGCCCACCAGGCCGGCGAGCATCAAGGCCAGGCTGGTCGGCTCGGGCACGGCGGTGACGGTGCGCGTGAAGGTCTGCCCCGGCGCCACGTCGCTGAGCACGACAGCGCCCGTCAGCAGCGTGCCATCCGCGGCTTGGCCGTTGACGAACATCACCAGCGAGGCGCTGTACAGCGTGTAGGTGCCGGCGGGCGCCGTGCCGCCGAGCGGGTTCAGCACGCCGTAGTTGTAGTCGTACGACTGCCCGGCGCCCAGCTGGAAGGTCGAGCCGACGCCGGTATTGCCGAAGGTGAAGGCATAGGGGCCCTGGGCGCAGTCCGGCTTGCTGAAGCTGCTGGAGCAGGAATAGCCCACACCGACGCTGAAGTCCGAGTAGCTGGCGAAGGCGATCTGCTCGTAGCTGGACGTGGTGGTGTTCCAGTGCCAGGCCGTCGCAGGCAGGGCCGAGGCTGGCATGCCCGCGACACCGGTCGTCGAACTGAAGCTGAAGGCCTGGCTGGCGTCCGTGTTGGTCAGCCGCATCTGCACCGAGATGCTGTCGGTGGCGGCCACCTGGCCGGTCGGCTGCAGGAATTGCACGGTCAAAGCCGACGCGGCGGCCTGCGCCTGGGCTCCCGCGGCGGCCAAGCTGGCAGCAGCCAGCGCGATGACCTGGGCCGCGCGCGACAGAGGATTGAAGATGACAGGCTTCATGGGTTCTCCCTGGATCGTGAATGCCGTCAGGCGCGGCATGGATGACCCGCATTGTGACGAGGCGCCGCGGTCCGTCAGCCTCGGTGCAAACGCCTAGATCGGGGGGCTAGAGGCCTGCCGGGTCGCAGTCCGTCGGCACTTCCGCACTGGCCGCGGCGCAGCGGTAGGCGCCCTTGCTGAAGCGGCATTCCCGATGCGACGGGATGGGCTTGCTCTCTGCGCCGTCGGGCGCGTGGCGGCTGACCTGGTCGGTGAGGCGCAGGTCCTGCCAGCCCTCGGTGCGGCGCGGCGTCAGGCTCAGCGTCGTGGTCGCCTCGTTCCAGGGGTCCTGGCCGATGACGCCCAGGCCCGCGTCCTGCCAGCCCATGGCCTGGCAGAACACCGGGCGCAGGCGCTGGCCTTCCGGCACATACAAGCGCAGCGGGCTGCCGGCGCGGCTGTTCGCCGAGCGGCTGTACTGGCCGCTGCTGAAGCGCAGGCCCAGGGCGCGCACACCGGGCTTGAGCAGATAAGGCGCGAGGTCGAGGCTGAGGCTGTCGGGGCCGATGAAGGTGGTGGCGTCGCCCTGCACCGCGACGCGATGGCTGCTCATGACCTTGTCCTGGCCTGGGTCGACCAGGGCAATGACGACTTGCCATTCACGGTCGTACTCGCCGCGGCCCGGCGTCTCGAAAGCCATCACTGCGGCAGTGATGCGCGCCGGGGCGGCCGGCCAGGGCCGGCATTCGCTGGCCGCCACTTCGCCCGCGATGGCGGCCTTGTGGTCCACGGCGCGCAGTGCGGCCTCGATGTCGTCGGAGCAGGCTTCGCGGGTGCCGGCCTGGGCGAGGCTGGCGAAGGCCGCCAGCAGCAGGGGTGCGAACCTCATCCCGCCCGGGCGCTCTTCACCAGCGCCTCGATGCGCGGGGTCGCGTTGATGGCCACCAGCTCGATCTGCGGATTGGCCTTGGCAAAGACGCGGAACAGTTCGTCGGTGAAACCATGGCCGACGTCCGTCACGCCGTCGAAGTCGATCTCCGCGCGCTTGAAGGTGGACAGCCGCGAGCCGACGCGGCGGGCCTGGGCGCGGGAGTCGAGGGCCTGGCCTTCGCTGGTCAGCAGGCGCAGCTGCACGCGCGTCTGGTCGAACTCGATGCCATCGCCCTGGATGCTCCAGGTCTCCATGATGCCGTCCAGCGTGCGCGTCGTGTTCAGCGCGATGGCCATGTAGATGCTGCTGCCCTGGCGGGGCAGGGCGCGGCCCTTCTTCCAGCCGGCACTTTCCCAGGCGCGGCGCTGGTAGGCGGTGTTGTTGGCATGGATGTCGAAGACGTCGGCCAGCTGCGAGCTGAAGAACAGGCCGCGGCCGGTGTGGGCGTCGGGCGCGCTGGTGAGGCGCCCCTTGCTCAGCTCCAGCATGGCGTGCTGGGGGTCTTCGAGGGCGAAGGCGCTGCAGATCTTGTCGAAGACACCGATGCCGTCGTCGCTGACGAGCAGCTGCACATGCGTGGGCGTCTGGCGCAGCGACACGGTGACGCTGCTGCCGCCGGAATGGTCGGCCGCGTTGTTCACCAGCTCGGTGAAGCCGTGCTGGATCATGCGTTCGACATGCTTGGGCAGGGCGAAGTGAGGCGCGAAGTCGCGCTGCCAGGGCAGGTCTTCCTGCAGGCCGTAGAGGGTGTAGCTGCGCGCCACCTGGCGCAGGGCGCCGGGCGCGAAGACGGGGCGGCGGCCAGTGCCTGAGCGACTCAGCCAGCCGGCATCGACCAGGCGTTTCAGCGCCGCCATCGCGGCGCGGTGGCTGGCGCCGGTGCGCTCCTCGATATGGGCCGCCAGATCATGCGAATGCTCGCTGGCGGCGGCCGTGATCCAGTTGGTGAGGTGGTCGAACACCAGTCTTGTCATGAGCGCGCATTGTGCTGACTACTCTCATCCATGGGGGTGGGGCATGCCCGGGACTCCATAGAATCCCCAACCAGTTACGGCGCGGTTACAGCCTAGGGTGTGTGCCGCAGTCGGTCGAGATTTCTCAACTACACCGGGGACATCCCATGCCTCTCGTTTCCATGCGCCAGTTGCTGGACCACGCCGCCGAAAACGGCTACGGCATTCCAGCCTTCAACGTCAACAACCTGGAACAAGTGCAGGCCATCATGGCCGCGGCCGATGAAGTCGGCGCACCGGTCATCCTGCAAGCCTCCGCCGGCGCCCGCAAATACGCGGGCGAGCCCTTCATCAAGCACCTGATCCAGGCCGCGGCCGAGATGTACCCCCACATCCCCCTGGTCATGCACCAGGACCATGGCACCAGCGTCAAGGTCTGCGCCGGTGCCATCGACCTGGGCTTCGGCTCCGTCATGATGGACGGCTCGCTGATGGAAGACGGCAAGACGCCAGCCTCCTTCGAATACAACACGGACGTGACCCGCAAGGTCGTTGAGATGGCCCACAAGGTCGGCGTCACCGTCGAGGGCGAGCTGGGCTGCCTGGGCAACCTGGAAACCGGTGAAGCCGGCGAGGAAGACGGCATCGGCGCCGAAGGCAAGCTGGACCATTCCCAGATGCTGACCGACCCCGAGGAAGCCGCCGTCTTCGTCAAGGCCACCCAGCTGGACGCGCTGGCCATCGCCATCGGCACCAGCCACGGCGCCTACAAGTTCAGCCGCAAGCCCACGGGCGACATCCTGGCCATCGGCCGCGTCAAGGAAATCCACGCCCGCATTCCCAACACCCACCTCGTCATGCACGGCTCGTCCAGCGTGCCCGAGGACCTGCTGGCCATCATCAACCAGTACGGCGGCAAGATGAAGCAGACCTTCGGCGTGCCGGTCAGCGAGATCCAGGAAGCCATCAAGCACGGCGTGCGCAAGATCAACATCGACACCGACATCCGCCTGGCGATGACGGGCGCGGTGCGCAAGTTTCTGGCCGAGAACCCCGACAAGTTCGACGCCCGCGAATGGCTCAAGCCGGCCCGCGAAGCCGCCAAGGTCATCGCCAAGCAGCGCTACATGGAATTCGGCTGCGAAGGCCAGGCCGCCAAGATCAAGGGGCGCACGCTGAGCGACATCGCCGGTGCCTATGCGCGTGGCGAGCTGGCGCAGCAGGTCCAGTGAAGGGTGCAGTGACGCGTCACTGCTTCACCTACGGCTCGCTGATGTGGGCCGACATCATGGCCCGCGTCTGCGGGCGTGAATTCGCCAGCGAGCCGGCCTCGCTGGCGGATCACAGGCGCCACCCGGTGCGCGGTCAGGACTACCCCGGCCTGCAGGCCGCGCCCGGCGGCCTCGTGCCGGGCCGCCTCTACCTCGATGTAACTCCCGACGCCTGGCAACGGCTCGATGCCTTCGAAGGCGAGGAGTACGAGCGCGCCGGTGTCGTCGTGGCCCGGGCCGACGGCACGACGCTGCCTGCCCAGGTCTACCGCTTCCGCAGCGCCTTCGCCGACCGCCTGTTGCCGGGCGACTGGGACGCCCAGGCCTTCGAACGCGAAGGCCGCGCGCGCTTCATGGCCCGCTATGGTGGCTTCGAGCTGCTGAACTCCCGGGAATAAGCCACATTCCAGGGGATGCACCCCCTGTTTGCGGGGCCACAATGCATCGACATAACTTCCCAGTCGTTGGGGGGTGGGAGTGCGGGATGGACGAGCTGACCGGGATCGTCGCGCGGGCCGGGTTCCTGCCCCACGGCTATTGCTTCCAGTGGTCGCCGGGCCTGCTGTGGACCATGGTCAGCGCCGACCTGGCCATCGCGCTGGCCTATTTCTCCATCCCTGTGGCCATCGCCAGCTACACGCGTCGGCGGCCCCAGGTCAATCTGGGCAGCATCGCGACCCTGTTTGCCGTCTTCATCTTTGCCTGCGGCATCACCCATGTGCTGGACGTCTGGACCATCTGGCGCCCCGACTACGGGCTGCAGGCGGCGGGCAAGGTTTTCACCGCCTGTGCCTCGGTGCTGACGGCGGCGGTGGCCTGGCGGCTGATGCCGACACTGCTGGCCCTGCCGTCCATCGACGAGATGCGCATCGCCAATGAAGCGCTGCGCCGAGAGATGGACCGCCGCCACAGCGCCGAAGACCATCGCCTGGAGGCCGAGCAAAGCCTGGCCGCGACGCTGTCGACCATCGACGCGGGCTTCATCTCGACGGACGCGCTGGGCCGTGTGACCCGCATCAACGCAGCCGCTGAGCGCATCACCGGCTGGCCGGCGCGCGAGGCCCTGGGCCTGCCGGTCTGGGACGTGTTCCAGCGGGAGGGCATGGCAGCCGAGCTGAAGGCGCACAACCCCGTCGAGGTGCTGCAGCAGGGCGATCGCGATGCAGCCTTCCGCCGCCAGGCCGTTTGCCTGGCGCGCGACGGCAGCGCGCGTCCCGTCGAGGTCCATGCCGACCTGACCCACCATGCCGATGGCCGGGTGCGCGGCGTGGCCCTCGTGTTTCGCGACGTGGGCCGCCTGACCGAGGCCGAGGCCGAGGCGCGCCGCCTGGCGGCCGTCGTCGAATCCTCGGCCGATGCCATCGTCGTCAAGACGCTGGACGGCCGCATCACCAACTGGAACGCTGCCGCCGAGCAGATGTTTGGCTACAGCGCGGACGAGGCCGTCGGCCAGCCCGTGCAGATGATGATCCCGCCCGAGCGCGAGGCCGAGGAGATGGGCATCCTCAGCCGCATCGCCCAGGGCCAGCCCGTGCCGCCCTTCCGCACCGTGCGCATCGCCAAGGATGGCCGGCGCGTCGAGATCTCGGCCCAGGTCTCGCCGCTGCGCGACGCGGCCGGCCGCATCATCGGCGGCATCAAGTCGGCGCGCGACCTGACCCACCAGCGTCAGATCGAGGCAGCCCTGCGCCAGAGCGAGGCCCGGCTGCGCTTTGCGCTGGAGTCGGCCGCCATCGGCGACTGGGAGCTGGAGCTGGACAGCGGCGCCATCCACCGCTCGCGCCGCTACGACCAGTGCTTCGGCCTGGCCGACACCCGCGAGGCCTGGAGCCGCGAGCGCATGCTGGCCACTGTCCATGCCGAGGACCGCGCCATGGTCGAGGCCGGCCTCGCCGCCCTGCCCGAGGGGCACCAGCCCTGGCATGCCGAGTTCCGCGTCGTCTGGCCGGACGACAGTGTGCACTGGCTGCGCCTGGATGCCCGCGTCACCCATGACGACGCCGGCGCGCCTCGCCTCGTGGGCATCGTCGCCGACGTGACCGCCATGCGCACGGCCGAGCAGGCCCGCCAGCAGGCGATCTGGCTGGCCGCCGAGAACCGCCGCGTGCAGGAGAGCAGCCGGCTCAAGAGCCTGTTCCTGGCCAATATGTCCCACGAGCTGCGCACGCCGCTGAACGCCGTCATCGGCTTTGCCGACCTGCTGACCATGGGCAATCGGCCGGCCGACGCGGCCCGCCAGCGCGAGTGGCTGCAGCACATTGCCAGCAGCGGCCGCCATCTGCTGAACATGATCAACGACGTGCTCGACCTGTCCAAGATCGAGGCCGGCAAGATGGATTTCCATGCCGAGCCGGTCGAGTTGCCGGCCCTGGTCGACAACGTGATGGCCACCGTCGCCGTGCTGGCCGAGCAGCGCGGCCTCAGCCTCAGCTCCTGCATCGAACCCGGGCTGCACGACCTCGTGCTCGACCCCGCGCGCCTCAAGCAGGTGCTGTTGAACTATTTGTCCAACGCCATCAAGTTCACGCAGGCGGGCGGCCACGTCGAGCTGCGCATGGTGGGAGAAGGCCCGCGGCTGTGGCGGCTGGAGGTCGAGGACAGCGGCATCGGCATCCCGCCGGACCGCATCGGCCAGCTCTTTGTCGAGTTCCAGCAGCTGGACGACGGCCTGACCAAGCGCCACCAGGGCACGGGCCTGGGCCTGGCGCTGACGCGCCGCCTGGTGGAGGCCCAGGGCGGCCGGGTCGGCGTCTACAGCGAGCCCGGCCGCGGCAGCCGCTTCTACGCCGTGCTGCCGCGCCAGCCGCTGGACGCCGACCTGTCGCAGGCGCCGCGACTGGCGCACCAGCAGCTCGTCGCGCTGCGCGACCATCCGCTGCGCGACGGCGTTGCCCGTCAACTGGCCCAGGCCGGCGTGGCTGCCGACACGGCGGGCACCGCGGCCGAGGTGCTGCGCCTGGCCCGGGTGCGGCGCTACACCGAGCTGGCCATCGACCTCGGCCTGCCGGATGCGCCGGGGCTGTCGGCCCTGGCCGCGCTGCGTGGCGGCGGGCCGTCCATGCACGCAGCCGTCAAGGCCCTGGCGCTGACACCGTCCTCGGGCGCGGGTGTCGCCTTCCCGGTGTCGGATGTGCTGGCCAAGCCCCTGCGCCGCCCGGCCCTGGCGCGGGCCCTGGTGCCGCTGCGCGACCGCCTCGGGCCGGGGCGGCCCGTCCTCGTCGTCGATGACGAGGCGGCCTGCCGCGAGCTGATGTGCGCGGCCCTGCAGGCCAACGGCATCGAGGCCGTGGCCGCCGCCAGCGGTGCCGAGGCCCTGCAGCGCCTGCCGGCCCTGAACCCGGTGGCCCTGGTGCTCGACCTGATGATGCCGGGCATCGACGGCTTCCAGGTCCTGCACGAGCTGCGCAGCGACCCGCGCTGGGCCGGGCTGCCCGTCATCGTCTGGACGGCGCTGACGCTGGGCGTCGAGGAGATCGAGGCGCTGGCGCGCTCGGCCACCGCCATCGCCAGTGCCGGCGAGTCCCAGGCGCTGGCCGAGGTGCGCGATGCGTTGCTGAACGCCGCCCGCCAGGACCGCCGCGGTCGACGAAAGGGAGGCTGACATGCCCCACATCCTCATCGTCGACGACAACGAACTCAACCTCGACCTCGCGCAATACGTGCTGGAGGCCGACGGCTTCACCGTCGAGCGCGCCCTGCATGTGGACGAGGCCTGGACGCTGCTGCGCGCGCGCCGGCCCGACGTCGCCCTCGTCGACATCCAGCTGCCCGGTACCGACGGCCTGAGCCTGGTCAGGGCCATCAAGGCCACGCCCGATCTCGCCGGCCTGCCCGTCATCGCCTTCACCGCCTTTGCCATGCAGGGGGATGAACAGCGCTTTCGCGCCGCGGGTTGCGACGGTTACGTGGCCAAGCCCATCGACGTCCATAGCTTTGCGGCCACGGTTCGCCGCTATCTGGGTGGAGGCGGCACCTAAAATCCCGGCCTTCTCCCCGAGCCGCGCCGCCATGCCCCAAGCCCTGTACGAATCCAGCCTCACATCCCTCCCCCTGCTCGGCCGCGGCAAGGTGCGCGAGAACTACGCCGTCGGCGAGGACCGCATCCTGATGGTGGCCAGCGACCGGCTGTCGGCCTTCGACGTCATCATGGGCGAGCCGATTCCCGGCAAGGGCGCGCTGCTGACCCGCATGGCCCTGTTCTGGTTCGGCAAGCTGGACGGCATCGTCCCCAACCACCTGACCGGCGAAGACCCGCTGTCCGTCGTCAGCGGCGCCGAGCGCGAGCAGATCAAGGACCGCGCCATGCTGGTCAAGCGCCTCAAGCCCCTGCCCATCGAGGCGGTCGTGCGCGGCTACCTGGCCGGCAGCGGCTGGGCCGAATACCAGCAGAGCCAGAGCGTCTGCGGCGTCAAGCTGCCCGCCGGCCTGCGCAATGCCGACAAGCTGCCCGCGCCCATCTTCACGCCGGCCACCAAGGCCGAGATGGGCGACCACGACGAGAACATCTCGTTCGAGCAGGCTGCCAACATCATCGGCGCCGACCTGGCCGCCCGCGTGCGCGACATCTCCATCCAGCTCTACCAGCGCGCCGCCGATTTCGCGCTGACCAAGGGCATCATCATTGCCGACACCAAGTTCGAGTTCGGCCTGGACGCCGACGGCACGCTGACGCTGATGGACGAGGTGCTGACGCCCGACTCCTCGCGCTACTGGCCGGTCGAAAGCTATGCGCCGGGCAGCAACCCGCCGAGCTACGACAAGCAGTTCGTGCGCGACTGGCTGGAAGCCGTGCGCATCGACGGCCAGCCCTGGGGCAAGAAGGCCCCGGCCCCGGCGCTGCCGGCCGAGGTCATCGCCAACACGGTGCAGAAGTACGAAGAAGCGCTGCAGCGCCTGACGGCATGAGCGCCGCGCTGGGCCGCCCCGAGCAAGCTCGCTCCCGCTCGGCGGGACAGGCCGTAGGCCGAAGGGTGCACCAATGACTGCCGCCGCGGGACCGGTCAAGCTGCGCAGCCGCCTGGCGCAGAAGCTGGACGGCGAGATTGCCGCTGCCGCCGCCATGCCGGCGCGTGCCGCCGTGCTGCAGGCCCAGCGCGCCATCCTGTGGCTGCGCCATGGCCGCGAGGCCGAGGCCCGCGAGGAACTGAACCGGCTGCAGGCCCGCGTCCTCGTCCATCCGCGTGCCGAGCTGGCCGCCTGGCTGCATCTGGCCGAAGGCCTCACGGCTTATTTCAGTGCTTTCGGCGGTGGTGCCCGCGAGCGCGTGCAGCGCGCCCAGGTCATGGCCCAGGCCGCCAGGCTGCCGGCCCTGCAGGCCATCAGCGACGCCTGGCTGGCCCAGATGGCTTTCGTCGACCGCAACGTTGACCGCCTCGTCAGCCACGCGGCCGCCGTGCTGGCAGCCCCGGCCGACAACGCCGCCGCCTGCCGCGTCGCCTCCGCCCTGGGCATGGCCTGGGACCTGGCCCAGGACGAGGCCGCCGCCTCGGCCTGGTATGCCTGGGGCCGACGTGCTGCCAGCGCCGACGGCGACGACGCCGGCCTCGCGGCCCTGCTCTACAACCAGATGCAGATGCGCGCCCTGCGCATCCGCCATGCCGCCCTGGCCGGTGAACCCGGCGAGGCCCCGGCCGTGCTGCTGGGTGTGGACTCCATCGGCCACTTCGACGATGCCGTCGGCGGTTCGGCCCGCTCCGACCTGACGCCGCTGCTGCGCGCCCAGCTGCTGACCGTGCAGGGCGACTACCCGGCCGCCGCCGCGCTGCTGGAGGCGCATCTGCCCGAGGCCGTGGCCTCCGGCCTGGCCCGCACCGGCGTCAGCCTGCTGGCCGACCTGGCCTGGTGCTGGGCCAACACCGGTGACGTGCAGCGCGCCCGGGCCCTGGCCGACCAGGCCGCCGTCGAGGTGCTGGCCGAGGACGCCGCCCACTGCGACCTGGACGAGTGCGCCGCGCTGCATGCCCGCCTGGCCCAGGTCTACGCCAAGCTGCGCGAAGACGCCCTGGCCGCCCGCCATGGCGACGCTGCCCAGACCGCCTGGGGCCATGACCGCGCCCAGCGCCGGCTGTGGGCCGAGCGCCTGAGGTCCTCTGGATTGGGTACTCCGCCACGCTGACCCGGCTTTCTCCGGGCTGTCGGCACGTCCGGGCTGCGGTACCCTCGCCGGCCTATGACCGCCGACTCCCGCGACGCCGACGCCATCAACGCCCTCCCGGTGGGCACCCGCTTTGGCGAGCTGGAAATCACCGGCACCCTCGGCGTGGGCGGCTTCGGCATCGTCTATCTGGCGCGCGACCACTCGCTGGAACGCGAGGTCGCCATCAAGGAATACATGCCCAGCCAGTTCGCCTCGCGCGACGGGCAGTCCTATGTGTCGGTGCGGTCGGTGTCCATGAAGGAGACCTTCGAGCTCGGCCGGCGCAGCTTCGTCAATGAAGCCAAGCTGCTGGCCCGTTTCGACCATCCGTCCCTGCTCAAGGTCTACCGCTTCTGGGAGGCCAACGGCACGGCCTACATGGCCATGCCCCGCCTGGTGGGCCAGAACCTGCGCGAGGCGCGCAAGACCCGCCCGACGCCGCCGCCCGAAGCCTGGGTGCGCCGCATCTTCGACGCCGTGCTCGGCGGCCTGGAGACCCTGCATGCCCAGAACGTCTGGCACCGCGACGTCGCGCCGGACAACATCTTCATGCCGGCCGACGGCAGCCCGCCCATCCTGCTGGACTTCGGCGCCGCCCGCCAGGCCATCAGCGACAAGACCCAGGTCTTCACGGCCATCCTGAAGCCCAGCTTCGCGCCCATCGAGCAGTACGCCGAGGCGACGACGCTGCGCCAGGGCGCCTGGACCGACTTCTATGCGCTGGCCGCGGCCATGCACGAGCTGCTGATCGGCCGTCCGCCGCCGCCGGCCACCACCCGCGCCATGGGCGAGGAGCTGGCGCCGCTGGCCGTGCCCGGCTATTCGCCTGCCTTCCTGGCCGGCCTGGACTGGGCCCTGCGCGTGCCGCCCCACCAGCGTCCGCAGACCGTCGCCGAGTGGCGCGAAGTGCTGGACGGCCGGGCCGACGCGCCTGCGCCGTCGGCCTCGCCATCGCGCCAGGCGCCGCCTCCGCCGCCGACGACCTCGCCCGCGCCGCTGGACCTCGAATTCGCCGACACCGTGCAGGGCCCGCCGCTGGACGAGGACGACGCCACCGTCGTCGTGCCAGTGCGCAAGCCGCCGCCGCCGCCGCCCGCACCGCCCGCTCCCAAGGCGGCCAAGCCCCCCAAGCAGCCGCCCAGCGCGCCCGTGGCGGCACCCGCCGCGGCGGCCTCGCGTTCCTGGCAAAAGCCGGCCATCGCCGGTGGTGGCGTGCTCGCTCTGGTGCTGCTGGGACTGTTCGTCATGCAGATGCGTGGTGGACCGCCCCCGCAGGTGACGGTGATGGCCGACCCTGCGGCTTCTGCCCCTGCAACCCCGGCCGAAGTCCCGGCCTCCGTGCCTTCACCCGCGCCGGCGCCGCCTCCTGCCGTCGTGGAACCCGTCGCCCCGCCACCCAGTGCGCCGGCCAGCCAAGCCACCGTGCTGCCACTGCCGGTCAAGCCCGCCCCCGTGCCGGCGCCGGCTGCGTCGGCCGCCGTACCCAAGCCTGGCCCCGCATCCGCGCCAACGCGGCGTGACCCCAAGCCCATCACGACGGAAAAGGCCGGCGACGTCCGCCCGGTGCCGCGCAGCCCTGTCTTCGCGGCGCCCGAGCCGGCCACGCCCGTGGCCAACACGGCATCGACGGTCAAGCCGGCACCGCCCCCGCCGGCGCCTGCGGAACCCGCAGCACCCAAGACCGCCAGTGAGGCCTGCGGTGGCCGCGTGCTGTTCGCGCGCGCCTGGTGCATCGACCGCCAGTGCGAGAAGCCCATCTACCAGAACGACCCCGAGTGCGTGAAGCTGCGCGACATCCGCAACAGCCGGGCGAATCACTGACTTCGATCAGTCAACCCCCGTGTTCGCGTATTTCGGGCCGAGCGCAGGGCCGCTCCCAAGCCGGCCCGCCTGAGGCCGCTTGCGGCTCAATGCGTAAGCGGCCTCGTCCCCTCGGGGGCTGAGGCCGGACACATGGCACCCAGTGGGCGGCATGTGCCTGCCGAAGGGCTGCGGCAACCGCCGCGAGAGCGGGCGAGGGCCGCGTGCCTTCAGAACAGCGCCATCGACAACTTGCGGCGGTACTGGTCGATCAGCGGGTCGCTGTGCACGACGGCGGCCTTGCCGGCGATCTCCAGCGCGCCGCTCTTGGCCTCGGCGGCCGGTTTCGGGACAGGCTTGGTCAGCAGCTCGAGGATGGCCACATAGGTCTTGCGCGCGGCCTCGCCGTTCCAGGCCTTGTCGCGCATGATGATTTCCAGCAGTTCGTCCATGGCCTCGGTGAAGCGCTGGCCGGCCAGATGCAGCTGGGCCAGCGTGAAGCGGGCGTCGAAATCGCGCTTGTTGGCCGCGATGGCGGCCTGCAGGGCGGACGGGTCGGCGCCGCTGGCGGTCTCGAAGGCGCTCAGCCAGGTGGCCAGGGCGGCCAGGCGAGGCGAGGGCACCAGGGTGTCGGCGGCCTTGGCGGCCACCGGCGCGAAGGCGGCCTGGGCGTCGTTCAGCAGGCCCAGTTCCAGCAGGGCCTTCACATAGTCGAAGCGGGCGTTGTCGTTGGCCGGATCGGTCTGCACGGCATGGGCCAGCTTGGACAGGGCGGCCTCGAGGTCGCCGTCGGCCATCAGGTCCTGGGCGTCGGCCAGGTCGGCTTCGGCCTCCAGCTCCTCGCCGGGCGGCACATGCTTGTCCAGGAATTCGCGGATCTGGGACTCGGGCAGGGCGCCGACAAAGCCGTCCACCGGTTGGCCGCCGGCGAACATCACGCAAAACGGGATCGAGCGCACGCCAAACATCTGGCTCAGCTGGGAGGCGATCTCGGGCACCTCGTCGCTGTTGAGCTTGGCCAGCGTGAAACGGCCGGCGTAGGCGGTCTCCAGCTTCTCCAGGATGGGGCCGAGGGTGCGGCAGGGGCCGCACCAGGGCGCCCAGATGTCCAGCAGCACCGGCTGGGTTTGGGAGGCGACGATGAGCTCGGCTTCGAAGTTCTGGAGGGTGATGTCGATCATGGGAGTCTGTCGGCGCTGCGGGAATTGGTGCGAGAGGGTCTGCGCGGGTGCAGGGCTAGGCGTGCGCTGAAGCCCGGGCTGGTTGCCCGGGCAAGGCGCGCAACGACGCCATGCGCCCGCGCAAACCCTCTCCCGAAGGGTTGTCACTCAAAAGCCCGCGAGCGGCGTTGCGAACTCTCGCTGGGAGCGACCCCAGCTTCGACTTCGCGCCTTGCTCGCGGGCTTTTGAGTGGCAACGCATCCGATTCCCGCAACGCCAACAGACTCCAAAGCAGTTGAAGGCGTGCAACCTACAATTCAAGGCTCTTTTGAGCTTCGGAGCGCGCCTTGCAGACCCCAGCCCCTACGAACCCGGATGCCGTCATCGGCATCGTCATGGGCTCCAGCAGCGACTGGGAGACGATGAAGCAGGCGGCCGAGATTCTGACCGAGTTCGGCATCGCCTTCGAGGCGCGGGTCGTGTCGGCCCATCGCATGCCCGACGAGATGTTCGCCTATGCCGAGGCTGCTGCCGGCCGCGGGCTCAAGGCCATCATCGCCGGCGCCGGTGGTGCCGCCCACCTGCCAGGCATGCTGGCCGCCAAGACGACGGTGCCGGTGCTGGGCGTGCCGGTGGCCAGCCGCCATCTGCAGGGCGTCGATTCCCTGCACTCCATCGTGCAGATGCCCAAGGGCATCCCGGTCGCCACCTTCGCCATCGGCAATGCCGGGGCGGCCAATGCGGCGCTGTTCGCGGTCGCCATGCTGGCCACCGGTGACGCGGCCCTGCTGAGCCAGCTGAACGCCTTCCGCACGAAACAGACCGAAGTCGCCCGCGCGATGAGCGAGGAACTGCGCTGATGAGTGCCCTGCTCCCCGGCACCGCGACGCTGGGCGTCCTGGGCGGTGGCCAGCTCGGCCGCATGTTCGTCCACGCCGCCCAGGCCCTGGGCTACCGCTGCATCGTGCTCGATCCGGACGCCATCAGCCCGGCCGGCGCCGTGGCCGAAAAGCACATCCGGGCGGACTATCTCGACCATCTTGGCCTGGCCCAGCTGGCGCGCGACTGCGATGCCATCACGACCGAGTTCGAGAATGTGCCGGCCCTGGCCCTGGAGACCCTGGCCGGCATGCGCACCGTTGCGCCGTCCGGTGCAGCCGTCGCCGTCTGCCAGGACCGCGCCGTCGAGAAGGCCCATTTCGAGGCGGCCGGCGTGCCCTGTGCGCCGCATGCCGTCATCACCAACGAGATCGAACTGGCCGCCGTCGACCCCGGCCTGCTGCCCGGCATCCTGAAGACCAGCCGCATGGGCTACGACGGCAAGGGCCAGATGCGCGTTTCGACCCTGGCGGAGCTGGCGCTTGCCTGGCAGCATCTCAAGCGCGTGCCCTGCGTGCTGGAGCAGCTGCTGCCGCTGAAGTTCGAACTCAGCGTGCTGGTGGCGCGCGGCGCGGACGGCCAGATCGTCAACTTCCCGGTGCAGCAGAACCTGCACCGCGGCGGCATCCTCGCGGTCACCGAAGTGCCGGCGCCCGATGTGCCGGCCGAGGTCGAGAAGCTGGCCGTCTCCGCCGCCCGCCAGGTCGCGCAGGCGCTGGACTATGTCGGCGTGCTGTGCATCGAGTTTTTCTGGCTGGAAGACGGCCGCCTCGTCGTCAATGAGATGGCGCCGCGGCCGCACAACTCTGGCCACTGGACCATGAACGGCGCCGACGTGTCGCAGTTCGAGCTGCAGGTGAGGGCCCTGGCCGGCCTGCCCCTGCCCGAGCCGCGCCAGCATTCGGCTTCGATCATGCTGAACCTGCTGGGCGACCTGTGGTTCTCCGACGACGGCGGCCCGACGCCGCCGGCCTGGGACCGCGTGCTGGCCCTGCCGGGCGCGCATCTGCACCTGTATGGCAAGACCGATGCGCGCCACGGCCGCAAGATGGGCCATCTGAACATCACGGCCGAGACGCCGGAGGCCGCCCACGCGATCGCCTTGCAGGCCGCGGCGATTCTGGGTCTGCCGACCGACTTCTGATGCTGCTGCTGCCCGGCAATGATCCCGAAGCCATCCAGGCCGCCGCGCGGCGCCTGGCGGAGGGCGAGCTGCTGGGTCTGCCGACCGAGACCGTCTACGGCCTGGCCGCCCGTGCCGACCAGGATGCGGCAGTCGCCAAGATCTTCGCCGCCAAGGGCCGGCCGAGCGACCACCCGCTGATCGTCCATGTGCTGGATGCCGCCGGGGCCGAGCCCTTTGCCGATCACCTGCCCGCCACGGCGCGCCGGCTGATGCAGGCCTTCTGGCCCGGCCCGCTGACCGTCATCGTGCCGCGCCAGAAGGGCATGGCCGGGGCCGCGGCCGGCGGCCACGCCACCGTGGCCCTGCGCTCGCCGGCCCATCCGGTCGCCCGCGCGGTTCTCGCCGCGGCGCGCGAGCTGGGTGTCGACGGCGTGGCCGCGCCCAGTGCCAACCGCTTCGGCCGCGTCAGCCCGACGCTGGCCAGGCACGTCGTCGAGGAATTCGGTCCCGAGCTGATGGTGCTGGACGGTGGCGCCTGTGAGGTGGGCATCGAATCCAGCATCGTCGACTGCAGCCGCGCGCGTCCTGCCCTGCTGCGTCCCGGGCTGATCAGCCGCGCCCGCATCGAGGCCGCCCTCGGTGAGGCGCTGGCCGAGCCGGATGCCACCGCGCCCAAGGCTTCCGGCACCCTGGCCGCCCATTACGCGCCGGCGGCCCGGGTGCGGCTGCTGGACGCGCAGCAACTGGCTTTACTTTCCGCCACAGCGGCCGCCAGCGGGGGTCTGGAGGGGGTGGCGGTATATTCACGCGCCCAATTGCCAGCCTGGCGTTGGCAGGCCCTGCCGGCCGACCCGGCGGCAGCGGCCCACGAACTGTTCGCGGTGCTGCGGGCCCTGGATGCGGCCGGCGCCCGTGAAATCTGGGTCGAGGCGCCCCCGCGCGACGCCGCCTGGGATGGTGTGCGTGACCGGCTCAGCCGGGCCGCCGCCGCCTTTGCCGATTGAGTTTGTTTCCTGTCCTGAGTTGATCGTCATGCAACGTGTCCTGTCCCAGAAATTCAAGCGCGGCCTGGCCCTCGCCACGGTCGCGGCAGCGGCGTTCATCGCCGGCTGCGGCGGCGGCACCTCGCAAATCGATCCGTTTTCGCCGACCCGAGTCATCGCTTTCGGTGACGAGAGCGGCACCATCCTGCAAAGCGGCAAGAAATACGGCATCAACGGCCTGAACGTCGACACCCACCTGGTGGACTGCAAGCTCAACCCGAACTGGTCGCAGCTGCTGGCCACTGGCTTCGGCTTCGTCTACCCGCAGTGCAACACCGATTTCGTCGCCTTGCCCCAGGGCATCATGTACGCAGCCCCCGGCCTCAAGGTGGCTGATGTGCGCGACCAGATCGACCAGCATCTGACCAACGACCGCTTCGGCCCCAAGGACATCGTGGCCATCATGGTGGGCGTCAACGACATCGTCGAGCTCTACCGCCAGTTCCCGGCCCAGAGCCGTGACTCGCTGATCAATGAGGCCAAGGCGCGCGGCAAGCTGCTGGCCGACCAGGCCAACCGCATTGCCAATGCCAACGGCCGCGTGCTGGTGGGCACCATCTTCGACGTCGGCCTGACGCCCTTCGGCCAGAAGGAAAAGGTCAGCCAGCCCGACATCGACCGCGCCGTCTTCCTGAACGACCTGAGCTCGGCCTTCAACACGGCCCTGCGCCTGAACCTGCTGAACGACGGCCGCCTGATCGGCCTGGTGCTGGTGGACGAAACCATCCAGCAGATCGCCCGCTTCCCGACCGCCTTCGGCTTCACCGACGTGACCAATGCGGCCTGCCGCACCGACATCGCGGCACAGGACTGCACGACGGACACCCTGGTGCAGGACGCCAGCGCCTCGCAATGGCTGTGGGCCGGCGACCTGCTGCTGGGCCCGAACGCCCAGCAGCGCATCGGCTCCGCCGCGCTGCAGCGCGCCAAGAACAACCCGTTCTGACGACGACTGCCGCTTGCGGCCGGCGGCGGCCTCAGGCGGTCGCCGTGCGCAGCTCTCTGCGCAGGATCTTGCCAACGTTGCTCTTGGGCAGCTCGTCGCGGAACTCGATGAACCTGGGCCGCTTGTAGGCCGTCATCTGGGCCGCGCAATAGCTGGCCAGGTCTTCCTCGGCCAGGGCCGGGTCGCTCTTGACGACGAAGAGCTTGACCGCCTCGCCCGACTTGGCGTCCGGCACGCCGATGGCTGCGCACTCCAGCACGCCGGGGTGCATGTTGACGACCTGCTCGATCTCAGTCGGGTAGACGTTGAAGCCGCTGACCAGGATCATGTCCTTCTTGCGGTCGACGATGCGCACATAGCCGCGCTCGTCCATGATGCCGATGTCGCCGCTCTTGAAGTAGCCGTCGGCATACATGACGTTGGCGGTCTCGTCGGGGCGTTTCCAGTAACCGGCCATGACTTGAGGGCCGCGAATGCAGATCTCGCCGCGCTCGCCGATGGCGAGGTCGCGGCCGTCGTCGTCGCGGATGGCGATCTCGGTGGACGAGATGGGCAGGCCGATGCTGCCGTTGAAGGCGCGCTGGTCCAGCGGGTTGATGGTGGCGGCCGGCGCGGTTTCGGACAGGCCGTAGCCCTCGACGACCGGGCAACCCGTGACCTTGAGCCATTTCTCGGCCGTGGCCTGCTGCACGGCCATGCCGCCGCCGTTGGAGATGACGAGCTCGGAGAAGTCCAGGCGCGAGAAGCCGGGCTCGTTGGCCAGGGCGTTGAACAGCGTGTTGACGGCCGGGAAGATGTGGACCTTGTGGCCGCGCAGGGTCTCGATGAAGCCGGGGATGTCGCGCGGGTTGGGCACCAGGATGTTGAGGTGACCCATGCGCGCGCCGAGCATGAAGCAGGCCGTCAGCGCGAAGATGTGATACAGCGGCAGCGCACAGACATTGGTGAACTGCATGTTCTGGTCGGGCAGCTTGGCCAGCATGGGCTGGAACCAGGCCTCGACCTGCAGGATGTTGGCGACGATGTTCCGGTGCAGCAGCGTCGCACCCTTGGACACGCCGGTGGTCCCGCCCGTGTACTGCAGGAAGGCGACGTCATCCGGGCCGAGCTCGGGCTTCTTCAGGTGCAGGCGCTCGCCGTGGCTCAGGGCCTCGTTGAAGCGCACCACCGTGCGGCCCTCGCCCTTGCCATCAGACATCTGCAGGCGGAACTCCGGCACCATCTTCTTCAGGTGGCGCACGGCGAAGTTGATCAGCGGACCCTTCCACCAGTTCAGCAGGTCGCCCATGGAAGCGAGCACCACATGCTTGACGTCGGTCGCGTTGATGACTTCTTCCAGCGTGTGGGCGAAGTTCTCCAGCACGATGATGGCGCGGGCGCCCGAGTCCTTGAGCTGATGCTCCAGCTCGCGCGGCGTGTACAGCGGGTTCACGTTCACGACGACGAAGCCTGCGCGCAGGATGGCCGCGATGGCCACGCCGTACTGCAGCAGATTGGGCATCATGATGGCGACGCGATCGCCTTGCTTGAGCCCCTGGGCCTGCAGCCAGGCGCCGAGTTGCACGGACAGCTGGTCGATCTCGCTGAAGCGCATGCGCTGGCCCATGCAGATGGCCGCGTCGCGCTGGGCGTGCTTGCGGAAGGCCTCATTGAGCAGATCTACAAGCGAGCCGTAGACGCCGGTGTCGATCTGGGCCGGCACGCCGGCCGGATAGCTGGCCAGCCAGGGCTTGGCGCGGGATGTCACTTCGGTGACTTCGGCAAGGACGGCGGTCATCGGCGGGCCCTTCTGGCGTGCGCTGCGGTGAAGCCGACGATGTTGGGACGCGCGGTTACATCAAGCTAGGGGAGTTGCCCTAACGCAGACGCATCCGCGCGAAACAAAGCACGCGCAAGTGTGTCCTCGCGGTGTCGCACAGTGGACAGGAACTCGCCCGCGCCGCGCATGGCACGGAAGGTGTCGAAGCCGCTTTCCAGGAAACTCTGCAGGGCGCCGAGGCCGGCCATCTGGGCGGGCCCGCGCATCAGCCTCAGGGTCTGGCGCAGCAGGGGCTTGCGGGTCAGCCTGTCCAGCGACTCGCCGACGGCCATGGTCAGCTCGATCTGCCGCTGGCGCGATTCGGGCTCGCCGCAGGCACGCCATGCGATGGCGTAGTCATGGGCCGTGATCTCGTTCGACAGCAGGTGTTCGGCCATGCGCGTGTCCAGGCGCTCGGACAAGGCATGCAGCCGGGCCAGCTTGGCGACGGTGTCGACCACCTCCTCGGGAAAGAGGCGGGTCAGCGTCGGGATGACGCGGGCGAACTGGGCGTCGCGCTGGCGGTAGTCGTCGGGGCCATAGAGCTCGTGCAGGAAGAAGCGTGTGGCGGCCTCATAGCGCGGGTTGGCCAGCAGGTCGGCATAGCTGGCGGCGAAGCGGCGCTGTTGGTAGGTCTTCAGGGCCTGGACGCGGGCTTCGAGTTCCGGATCGGCAGTGCGGCGGGCGCGCTCGGCGTCGACGGCGCGCAGCTCTTTCAGCAGGGATTCGGCGCTCAGTTCTTCCATGGGGCCGCCAGATTTTGCCCGCTTAGACTGGGCCGATGAACGGGCGCTTGCAAAGGATCTGGGTGCTGATACGGCTGGCGGTGGCCGGGGCCATCGGCTGGCGCTTCGGCTGGGCCTGGGGCGTGCTGACGCTGGCCCTGCACGCCGTCATCCTGGCGGCCGGCTTCCTGCAGCTGCGCTGGGTCAACCGCCCCGCCCCGACCTGGGGCGAATTGCTGAAGGCCTGGGCCGGCGAGGTCGTCGCCAGCGAACTGGCCTTCTCCTGGCGCCAGCCCTGGCGGGAGTGGGCCGAGCCCGACCAGCTGCCGGCCGGCGCCCGGGCCGGTGTGCTGCTGGTGCACGGCTTTGGCTGCAACCGCGGGCGCTGGAACGGCTGGCTGAAACGGCTGCGCGAACAGGGTGTCGCCTGCATCGCGCCGTCGCTGGAGCCGGCTTTCGGCAGCATCGATGCCTATGCCGACGAGATCGAGGCCGGCGTGCAGAGGCTGAAGGCGCTGACGGGGCGCACGCCGGTGCTGTGCGCCCACAGCATGGGCGGCATCGTGCTGAGGGCCTGGTGGCGGCGCTACGGTGCAAGTCACGAGGCGCCGCGCGTCATCACGCTGGGCTCGCCCCACCAGGGCACGCGTATGGCGATGAAGGCCCTGGGCATCAACGCGGCCCAGATGCGCCGCGGCAGCACCTGGCTGGCCGGGCAGCCCAGCTTCACCGACATCGACTGCTTCTGGACGCGTTGCGACCAGATCGTCAACCCGGCCGAGACCGCCGTGCTGCCGGGCTCGCGGGAGCACCGGCTGGACGGCGTGGGCCATATGGGACTCGTCCATGCGGACGAGTCCTGGCAGTGCCTCCAAAAGGCGCTTCGGTTCTAGGGGCTTCATGCGGGCCGAGCGCTGGGCCGCTCCCGAGCCGGCCCGCGGTGGCGATGTGCGCGCGGCTCGAGGCCGCGTGCATCGCCGTCCCCTCGGGGGACCGATCAGGCTTGCGCGCGTTCAGCGCCGCAAACCTGGGCGAGGGGCTAAACCTTGGCGGCTTCGTCCTTGAGCACGCCGCGGCGGATCTGATCGAGCTCGATGCTCTCGAACAGGGCCTTGAAGTTGCCCTCCCCGAAGCCCTCGTTGCCCTTGCGCTGGATCAGCTCGAAGAAGATCGGGCCGATGACTTCCTTGGTGAAGATCTGCAGCAGCAGCTCGTTGTCCACCCCCAGATGGGTGGCGCCGTCGATGAGGATGCGCAGGCGGCGCAGCTCGGCGACGTTCTCGCCATGGCCGGGCAGGCGCTTGTCGATGAGGTCGAAATAGGTGTCGATGGTGTCCTGGAAGGCCACGCCCGTGCCCTTCATGCCTTCGACCGACTTGTAGATGTCGGTGGTGCCCAGGGCCACGTGCTGGATGCCCTCGCCGTGGTACAGGTCCAGGTACTCGGCGATCTGGCTCTTGTCGTCCGAGCTCTCGTTGATGGGGATGCGGATCTTGCCGCAGGGGCTGGTCATGGCCTTGGACTTCAGGCCGGTCAGCTTGCCCTCGATGTCGAAGTAGCGCACCTCGCGGAAGTTGAAGAAGCGCTCGTAGAACTCCGACCATTCCTTCATGCGGCCGCGGAAGACGTTGTGCGTCAGGTGGTCGATCTCGGTCAGGCCATGGCCGGCCGGGTTCGGGTCGACCGGCTGGCCGTTGGCGTCCAGCAGCGGCACGAAGTCGACGTCGTAGATGCTGATGTTGCCGATGGCGCCGGCCTTGGCGCCGTGCTTGCCCTGCCAGCGGTCGACGAAATAGATCAGCGAGTCGCCGATGCCCTTGATGGCCGGGATGTTCAGCTCCATCGGGCCGGCCTTGTTGTCGAAGCCCCAAGCGCCCAGCTCCAGCGCGCGCTGGTAGGCGTGGGCGGCGTTGTCGACGCGGAAGGCGATGGCGCAGATGGACGGGCCGTGCAGGCGGGCGAAGCGCTGCGCGAAGGAGTCGGTCTCGGCGTTGATGATGAAGTTGACGCCGCCCTGGCGATACAGCGTCACGCTCTTGTGGCGGTGCTTGGCCACGGCGGTGAAGCCCATGGTCTCGAACAGCTGGCCCAGCGCGGCCGGGTCCGGCGCGGCGAACTCGATGAACTCGAAACCGTCGGTGCCCATGGGGTTGTCCCAGGGAGTGAACTTGGCCATGCGGACCTCGCCAGAAGAAAGCTGTGGAAGCTGAAAATTCTGCGGCGCGTCGGGCGCAGTTTTCATGCAATCTCGGGCGTCATGTTTTGGTTTTGTGCAGGAAAGCTGCAAAATCTTCCCGATGGACGCTTCTGTCGATCTCGACGCCATCGATCGCCGCATCCTGCGTGCGCTGCAGACCGACGGCCGCCTGACCTATGACGCCCTGGCCGCCGAGGCCGGGCTGTCGTCGTCGGCCGTGCTGCGCCGCGTGCGCCGGCTGGAGGAGGCGGGCGTCATCGCGTCCTATGTCGCCCTGGTGGCGCCGGAGCGCATCGGCCTGGGCCTGACGGCCTATATCAATGTCAGGCTGGAAAAGCAGACCGACAACCCGCTGCGCAACCCGCGCGACCTGTTCCGCGCCGCCGTGCAGACCTGGCCCGAGGTCGTCGAATGCGCCGCGCTGACGGGCGAGATGGACTATCTGCTGCGCGTGCTCGTGCAGGACATGCAGCACTACGCCCGCTTCATCAGCGACACCCTGCTGATGCACCCCAGCGTGCAGGACTGCAAGACCAGCTTCGTGCTGGAGCGCCTGAAGAACACCACGGCCGTTCCGGTTTGAACCGCTGACACCGTGGCCGGTATTCACCGGCCATGGCCAGCCTGCAACCTCCCTCGTCGCCCGACGCCGGTGCCATGCTGGGTTGGGTGCCAAGGCTGCGCCTGTATGCCCGGGCCTTGCGCCGCAACCGCGAGGACGCCGACGACCTGGTGCAGGACACGCTGGAGCGGGCCTGGTCGCGCGCCGGCCTGTGGCAGGGCGTGGGCGACATGCGCACCTGGCTGTTCAGCATCATGCACAACCTGCACGTCGATGCGCTGCGGCGAGGCCGCCTGGACATGGTGGAGCTGGGCGAGCACATCCCCGAGATTCCCGTCGCAGCGACCCAGGCCGAGCGCCTGGACCTGCGTGACCTGAACAAGGCGCTGGCGGCGCTGCCGGACGAGCAGCGCGAGGTCTTGCTGCTGGTGGCGCTGGAGGGCCTGGCCTATGCCGAGATCGCCGAGGCCCTGGACATCCCCATCGGCACCGTCATGTCGCGGCTGTCGCGGGGGCGCGATCGCCTGCGCGGCCTGATCGCGGGCGAAGCCCGGCGCCCAAGCTTCTAGGGGGGCGCGGAATACATCGCCGCGCCAACCGTCCATCCAGGGTCACCCAATCCCGTCTCCCCCATCCTCTGGAGTTCCCATGCGCTTTCCCGTATCAGCCTCCGCCGCCCTGGCCCTGCTCGGCCTGCCGCTGGCCAGCCATGCCTTGGACGGCATCACCGACTCCAAGGGCGACTTCCTCGCCACCTTTGCCGGCAGCAGCAACAGCCATGACCTGGATGTACTGGCCGCCAGCGTCTTCTACAACCCGACGACCGACGTCTTCACGCTGACGGCGACGCTGGACGGCGCGCCCGGCAGCACATCGACCGGCTTCTACGTCTGGGGTGTCAACCGGGGCGCGGGCACGGCCGGCTTCGCGAGCCTGGGCGTCACCGGCGTGCGCTTCGACCGAGTCATCATCCTGCGCCCCGACCTGACCGGCACCATTGGCGGCGTCGGCGCTCTGCCGGCAGGCTCGGTGAAGGTCAGTGGCAATGTCATCACCGGCACCATCAGCGGCAGCCTGCTGCCCAGCACCGGCTTCACCAACAAGCTGGACTACACCTTCAACCTGTGGCCGCGCGACGGCGCCTTCACGGGCAATGCCGCCATCTCGGACTTCGCGCCCAACAACGCCAACTTCACCGCCACGCCGGTGCCCGAGCCGGCCAGCGCGGCCTTGCTCTTGGGCGGTCTGGGCCTGGTCGCTTTCCTGCGCTGGCGCCGTCAGTCGAATTCGTGAAGCAGCTTCAGCGCGTGGGCTTCGCTGAGATTCAATAGCTCGGCGATCTCATGCAGATCGTCCGGCACGCCAGCGTCGTCCCAGCCGCGCGCGGTGTGGCGGGCCAGGCGCACGGCCAGGTGGACGCAGCGCACCTGCGGGTCGCGGCCATCCTTCTCGCTGGTGATCCGCGTCAGCAGCTCTGGCAGACGCCAGCGCTTCATCAGCGCCTGTTCCAGGTCGGGCAACTCGATGCCCAGCACCTGGCGCTGGGCGGCCGCACTGCGCAGGCGGTGGTCGGCCTCCTGCAGCGCCGCGATCTGCAGAGCCAGCGCGGGCGCATGCACCCACAGCAGCATCTCGGCGAAGTCGTGCAGCAGGGCGGCGCTGTGGATGATGGCGGCGTCGGGGTCGGCGCGGTGGGCGGCAAAGCCCAGCGCGAAACGTGAGGCGCGTTCGGCGCGCTGCATGACGCGCGACAGGCCCAGCAGGGCTTCCTCGTTGTCGGCCAGCACGGCTTCCATCGTCGGTTGCGGGCCGAAGTCGCGGAAGAAGGGGGTGATGCCCATCAGCACGATGGCGGCGGTCACCGTCTCGGCGTCGGCCCTGAGGCCGGCATTGCGGCTGCGGCGCTGTTCGCTGGCATGGGCGAGCACCTTCAGCGTCATCAGCGGGTCGGTGGCGATCATTTCGCCGAGGCCGTGGGCATCGACATCGTCCTCGGTCGCGCGCATGTGCTCCAGCGACTCGGCCGTCTCGGCCAGCACCGGGATCTCGGCCCGCGCAAAGGCGTCCACCCAGGCTTCAAGGCGGGGCAGCGGGGCGGTGAGGCGCAGACGATCGGCCATGGTGCCCCGATGCTAGAACTGGACGGGGCCGCCTGCTCGTCGGAGGCGGCCCCGTTTTGAGGCTCAGTTCACAGCCTGCGCACACCTTCCAGCTGGGCGGTCAGCTTGCCGTCGACATACAGCGCTCCTTCGGGCGCGCCGGCTTCGGCGTAGAACTCCAGATGGCTGCGGCCTTTGCGCCGGCGGTACGCCGGCGAGAACACCAGGCGGATGGCGCGGGCGGCGCGCTTGACGCGCTTCCAGCGCTGGGCCCAGGCGGCGTGGGTTTCGGCGGCGTCGGGGCCGCGCACTTCGATCAATCTCATGAGGGTCTCCTTGGCACCTGCCGTCGGCCCTCATCACATGGATCGATGTGGATGAGAGGCGGGCGGTGCGCTCGTTTCAGGGGCTGTCGTCCGGGAAGCGGTCGCGCAGCAGGCGTCGCAGTTCGAGGCGGGCTTGCTGGCGCTGGGCGTGGGCGCTGTGGGCGCTTTGATGGGCGCCGGCCTGGCGTTTCATGGCCGGTGCGACCAGCGGATTGCGCGGCTTGAGCGCCTTGATCTGCAGGGGACGGGGAGAAGTGAATTGGGGCATGGTGTGCTCCGGTTGGGGCCGCGCGAGGGCGGCGGGCAATGCGGCGGCTCGACCTGGGACAGGCCAGCGTTTGCAGAGATGGTCTGGATTGCCCGGGGCTTGCTGCTCGAGGCAAGCGGGCCAGGCGGTCAGGGGTGCTGGGGGTGTGCGACCTCGTTGCAATGCGGGGACTTCTGCATCGCAACTTGCGCAAATGATAAACAAACGTTGCTCTTGCGCAAGCGGTTTTTATCCAACACCCCTAACGTGCGGGAGCGCCTCCGTCCAATGACGGAGGCGCAGATCGATCTGCAAGAAAGGTTGCTTAGCGCTTTTTGGGCTTCAGCGGCGCGATGCCGGCCTGCAGCTTGCGCCACTCGTCCAGCTCGGCCTGCGGGCTGGGTGCGGCCTTGGGCGCCGCACGTGGCGGCGCCGCGGGTTCCGGCGTCAGCACTTCGCCGAGCAGGTCCAGCAGCCGCGTGCGGGCGCGCTGCGGGTGGCGGCGGTAGTAGGTCAGCACCAGGCCGATGATGAAGCGTTCATCGTCGTCCTGGGGCAGGCTGGGCGAAGGCTCGACGGGGGCCGCTGCCGGCGCCAGGGCCGCGGCCATGCTGGTCAGCGGAGCGGGCGCGGCAGCCGCACCGTGCTCCAGGTCCATCCAGCCCGGCGGCTTGTGGCAGAGCTGCTCGAACTGGCGCGCCAGCCGCTCGCCGATCTGGCGCGAGCGGCCCTTGATCTGGCTCCAGTAGCTGGGCTGGATCTGCAGGCGTTCGGCAAAGCGCCGCTCCAGGCCACGCAAGGTGGCCGCATCGGCATGTTTGACGGTGGCGCTGACGAACTCTTCGAACAGGCGCATCGCGTTGTCCAATCGGATCTGCGCGACGTCGCGGGGGGCGCTGGGCATGGGCGGCAATGATAAATGAGCCTTCACCAAGAGATCGTCGATCGTAGGAAGCCACCGACCGGGATGCGGTCGTAGTTCCTACCGAGGGTCATTTCCGGCTCGCCCATATTGGTCAGACCCTTATCTGATCAGGAGATATCCCATGCCTTCCACCGACAGCACGCTCATCGCCCTGGAAAAGAAGTTCTGGCAGTCCATGGTGGACGAAGACACCGAAACCGCCCTCGGCATGCTGGCCGAACCTTCGATGATGGTCAGCTCCCATGGCGCCATGCAGTTCAGCCATGAGCAGTACCGCGAGATGGCTGAGAAGGGCAGCATGGTGCTGAAGTCCTTCGAACTCAGCGACATGCAGGTCATGCACCCGAACGAGGACACGGCCGTGCTGACCTACCGCGTCAAGCAGGAGATGGCCCAGCGCGAAGGCGACGCCAAGCCGGTGGCCCAGGAAATGGCCGATTCGTCCGTCTGGATGCGCAAGGACGGCGAATGGCAGTGCGTGATGCACACCGAGACCGAGATCGAGGCCAAGAAGAAGCCGGCCGCCAAGAAGACGGCCAAGTCGACCTCGCACTGAGGCGCGGCTATTCCTCCTCGCCGGCCTTGTAGGCGCCCACCAGCGACGCCTGCGTGTTCGGCGGCACCGGCTCGTAGTGCGACAGCAGCAGGGTGTAGCGGCCCTCGCCAGCAGTGATCGCGTTCAGGCGCGACTGGTAGCTGGCCAGCTCGGCCAGCGGCGCCAGGCCCTGAACGATGAGGCTGCCCGGCACAGCGGCGCGCGTGCCGTTGACCTGGCCCCGGCGTGAGGCCAGGTCGCCGGTGATGTCGCCGATGCTGTGCTCGGGCGCCGTGATCTCGACCTGCACGATGGGCTCCAGCACCAGGGGCCGGGCCTCGCGCACGGCCTCGATGAGCGCACGCCGGCCGGCCGTGACGAAGGCGATTTCCTTGCTGTCCACCGAGTGGTGCTTGCCGTCGTAGACGACCACGCGCAGGTCCACCAGCGGATAGCCGGCGATGGCGCCGCTGGCCAGGGCCGAACGCACGCCCTTCTCGACGGCCGGCATGAACTGGCCCGGGATGGTGCCGCCCTTGACCGCGTCGACGAATTCGAAGCCCGCGCCGCGCTCCAGCGGCTCGATGCGCAGATAGACCTCGCCGAACTGGCCGGCCCCGCCGCTCTGCTTCTTGTGGCGGTAATGGCCCTCGGCCGGCGCCGAGATGGTCTCGCGATAGGCGATGCGCGGCGGCTGGGTGACGACCTCGCCCTTGTAGAGCTCGCGCACCCGGTCGAGCAGCAGGCGCAGGTGCAGCTCGCCGAGGCCGTAGACCAGGGTCTGATGGGTCTCGCCAGCCTGCTCGATGCGCAGGCAGGGGTCCTCGTCCACCAGCCGGGCCAGCACCTCCCACAGCTTCTGCTCGTCGCCGCGCCGCGCCGGGCTGATGGCGACGCCGTGCACCGGCATCGGGAAGGCCAGCGGCTTCAGGAAGATGTGCTCGTCCTCCTGGGCGTCGTGCAGCACGGCGTCGAAAGCGATGTCGTCCACCTTGGCCACGGCGCACAGGTCGCCCGGCAGGGCCTCGTCCACCTCCACATGCTTGGCGCCCTGCTGCATGAAGAGATGGCCGACGCGGATGGGCTTGCGGGCATGGCCGACGAACAGCATGCCGCCCTTGGCGACGCGGCCCTGGTGCACGCGCAGCATGCCCATCTTGCCGAGATAAGGGTCGGCCACGATCTTGAACACATGGGCCAGCACATGGGCGGCCGGGTCGGGCTTGGCGGGGTAGGGCTGGGGCTCGGGGCCCTTGCCTTCCAGGAAGGGGGGCGGGTTGCCCTCGGCCGGGTTGGGCATGAGGGCCTCGATGGCGCTCAGCAGCTCACCGATGCCGGCGCCCGTCTTGGCCGAGCAGAAGCAGACCGGTATCAGATGGCCTTCGCGCAGGGCCTGCTCCAGCGGCGCGTGCAGCTCCTTGGGGTCGACGTCGCCGTCGGTCAGGTAGCGGTCGACAAAGGCGGCGTCGACCTCGACGACCTGCTCCACCAGGGCCCGGTGCGCTTCGTTCACGGACGAAAAATCGGCGTCCCCAGACGCCGCGAAGAAGCAGTCGGCGACGCGCTTGGCGCCGTCGGCGGGCAGGTTCAGTGGCAAGCACTCCTTGCCGAAGACCTCGCGGATCTGGCCCAGCAGACCCGGCAGGTCGACCTCCGGGCAGTCGATCTTGTTGACGACGATGAGGCGGGTCAGCCCGCGCTCGCCGGCCGCGCCCAGCATGCGCTGGGCCATCAGCTCGATGCCGTTCTGGGCATTGATGACGACGATGGCCGTGTCCGCCGCCTCCAGGGCCGGCAGGGCCTGGCCGACGAAGTCTGGCGCCCCGGGCGTGTCGATGGCATGCACACGGATGCCGCCATGGGTGAAGTGGGCCAGGCTGGACTGCAGCGAATGCCCAAGGCGTTTCTCCAGCGGATCGTGGTCGCTGACCGTGCTGCCGCGCTCGATGCTGCCCGCCTGCGGGATGGCGCCGGCATGGGCCAGCAACGCGTCCAGCAGCAGGGTCTTGCCGGCCGCGGCGGGCCCGACCAGCGCGACCGTGCGGATCGCGCTCACACGTGAATCCAGGCTTTGTTCAGCGCTCATCGGACCTCCTCGGTGGTGGCCCAGCGTAGAAGAAGCCGGGCGAGCCGGCAAGGGCAGAATCATTTCCATGCATGCCCGCTTCGCCACACTCGCCCTTGCCCTGGTCGCCGCTTCGGCCCAGGCCCAGACTGCCCCGGCCGACGAACTGCAGGCCATGCTGGCTGAAGTGAGCCCGGCGCGCATCGAGGCGCGCATCCGCAAGCTGGTGGCTTTTGGCACCCGCCACACCCTGTCCGACATCGGCTCCGACACCCGCGGCATCGGTGCCGCGCGGCGCTGGATCACCTCCGAGCTGTCGACCTGCTCCAAACTGTCCGGCGGGCGGCTGCAGGTCGAGGAGCAGAGCTTCATCGAGCCGACCGGCAACCGCGTCAACCAGCCGACCGAGCTGGTCAATGTCGTTGCGACGCTGCCGGGCCGCGGCGCCAGCAAGAGCCGCGTCCTCGTCGTCAGCGGCCACTACGACTCGCGCAACAGCGACGTCATGGACACCCTGGGCGAAGCCCCCGGCGCCAACGACGACGCCTCGGGCACGGCGGCCGTCATGGAGCTCGCCTGCGTGATGGCCAAACGCCAGTTCGACGCCACCCTGGTCTTCATGACCGTGCCCGGCGAGGAGCAGGGCCTGCTCGGTGCCGCGCAATGGGCGCGCGAAGCCCGCGCGGCCAACACCAACGTCGAGGCCATGATCACCAACGACATCATCGGCAGCTCGCGCGGCGACGCCGGCCAGCGCGACGCCAGGCGCCTGCGCCTGTTCGCCGATGGCCTCGATCCCCTGGTGCGCCTGCTGACGGCAGCCAACGCCAACCGCCCGCCCAGTGAAGCCGACGCCCAATCCGTCGCCGCCATGCAGGCCGAGCTGCTGCCGCTGCTGCAGGCCGGCGCCAACGAAGACCTGCCAACGCACCAGCTCGGTCGCCACATCAAGTCCGCCGCCGAAGCCGCCATGCCGGGCTTCACCGTCCAGCTCATCCAGCGCCGCGACCGTTATCTGCGCGGCGGCGACCACATCCCCTTCCTGGAGCGCGGCTATGCGGCCGTGCGCATCAGCGAGCCCTTCGAGAACTTTGCCCACCAGCACCAGAACCCGCGGACGGAAAACGGTGTCGTCTATGGCGACCTGCCCGAGTTCGTGGACTTTGGCTATGTGGCCGACGTGACCCGTGCAAACCTCGCCGGCCTGGCCACGCTGGCCTGGGCGCCGGCGGCTCCAAAGGCCGTCAAGCTCGACGCCCGCGAGCTGACCAACGACTCGACGCTGGAATGGCAGGCCAGCGACGACCCCGAGGTGGCCGGCTACCGCATCGTCTGGCGCGACACCGACTCCGCCGCCTGGCAGCAGTTCAAGGACGTGGGCAAGACCACGCGCGTGACCTTGCCGGTGTCCAAGGACAACGTCATCTTCGGCGTGCAGGCGGTGTCGAGGAAGGGCTATGCCAGCCTGGCAAGCTATCCGCTGCCCAGGCGTTAGAGGAAGCCCAGCGACCTCGCGCTGCCAAAGTTCGACAGGTTGGGCAGCACCGTATTGAGCTGCCCGGCGCTGGCGCCCATCCATCCGAGCAGCGTCGCCGCGTACTGGTCGACAGAGCTGGTCGGGATCCAGCGCCCCTGCTGCTCCCAGCTGTCCACGCCAACGTCATCGGGGCCGCCGAGGGCCAGCGTCGGGTATTTGCCATAGAGCCCGCCCTTCACGGCGCCACCCAGCACGAGGTGGTGGTTGCCCCAGGCATGGTCGGTGCCGCTGCTGTTGTTGGGCTTGAAGGTGCGGCCGAAGTCGCTTTGGGTGAAGGTCGTCACCGACTCCGCCAGGCCCAGCGCCGCCAGCGCGGCCTGGAAGCAGGCCAGGGCGTCGCCCAGCTCCTTCAGCAGCCCCGCGTGGCGACCGGAGACGACATCGCTGCCGGCCTGGCCGGCATGGGTGTCGAAGCCCCCCATCTGCGCGAAGTAGATCTGGCGCGTGCCACCCAGCGTGGCGCGCACGTCGAGCAACTTGGCGGCCTGGTAGAGCTGTTTGCCCAGGTTGGTCGTCACATTGCCGTTCGCAATCAGCGGCGCAAAGGCCGTGTCGATGGCGTTGTTGCTGCCGGCTTCGCCCGGTTTGCGCCTCACCAGCGGGCCGAGCTGTTCAGACAGCGCCATCGCATCGCGCTGCTGCTTCTGGAAGGCGTTGGCGAGATCGGTATCGCTGCCCTGTTCGGCCAGGGCCTTGATGGCGTCCAGCTTCAGCGCATTCGGGCGCCATGCGATATCGGCCGCGCTCAGGCCGGCCGCACCGAAGCCGTCGCCCGGGCCGGGCAGCACCAGGGGCACGGCCAGCTCCGACAGGCCGAAATGGCCATTGCCGCCGACGCTGATGACCGGGCTGGCCATGCCCATCGCCTGCGCGCTGCGGCCGCCCCAGCCGGTGCGGCTCTGGGCGTCGGTGCTGGCGCTTTCCCACAGCACCTGCTGGTCGCTGTGGGAGAACAAGCTGGGCGGCGTCAAGGCGTTCCTGCCGGCATCCGCGCGGTACTGGGCCTTGGTCAGCGGCGCGGCCAGGGGCCCGACGTTGAACTGCACGGCGAGCTTGCCGCCGGCGTACAGCGGGTTCAGCGCGGCCAGCGCGGGGTGCAGGCCGAAGTCCGTGCTGCCCAGCCGCCCCAGGCTGCCCTGAGGCAGGGCCAGCGCGGTGCGCACCTTGGCGTAGTCGGCGTAGCGGGCGTTGTCCATCGGCACGATGGTGTTCATGCCGTCGTTGCCGCCGTACAGGAAGACGCAGACCAGAGCCTTGAAGTCGGCCGCCAGCGCCGGGCGCAGCGGAGCAAGAGCGGCGAGGGTGCCCAGGCCAAGGGCGCCGGCGAGCACGCGACGGCGCGAGGGGGCGGGGTGATGGTGGTGCGACATGAAATGACCCTCAGCGAATGACCTGGAATTGCGGCGCCGCGAAGACCAGATAGGCCGCCGTGATGACGCGGTTGCGTTGCCAGGTCTTGGCATCGGTCTTGTCCGTCCACCAGTTCACGGCGTCCAGCGCCTTGGCGCGGGGACCGGCGGGCAGCACCTCGCCATGGGCCAGCAGCGACAGGCGGTCCACCAGCTTGGCGGCGTCCGCCGCGTCGGCATCGAAGCTGTCCAGCACGACCTGGGTGCCCACCGCGTTGGGCACGTTGGCGGCGGGCTTGGAGCCGCCCCAGTTCAGCAGATAGGTCAGGTAGTTCAGCCGCTCCAGCGAGGTGTTGGCGTTGTGGATGCCAAAGGCGCTGCCCTGCAGCTGGGTGCCCGGCACCGGGTAGTCCGGCGGGTAGAAGTTGAAGACCGACGGCGGGCGGAAGACATGCTGACGCAGCGCCTCGCCCCACCACCAACCCAGGGCATCGCCGTCGGTCTTGCCGTTCAGCGCGCGCAGCACGCCGGCCATCATCAGCGCCGGCTCGCGCAGGCGGCCGCCAGATGACCCGGGCGGCGCGTCGCCGCGCGCATCGGCATCCAGCAGCACGGCGGCGACGGTCGCCGACAGGTCGCCCGCACGGCCCGCGCCGAAGTTGACGCCGTCCTTGCTGAACTTGCCGGCCTGGAAGGCAGCGGCCACGCGGCCGACATAGGCCGGCGACGGGTTGGACCTGACCAGGGCCTGGATCAGCTGGCGGCCGATGAAGGGCGCCATGTTGGGGTGGGCCATCAGGCTGTCGAGCACGGCGTCCAGCGCCTGCGTCGGCGTGCTGCCGGCCGGCACGCTGGCGCCGGCCAGCAACGTGCGGGCCGTCGTGTCGTGCAAGGCCGGCAGCGGTGCCATGTCGCCGTCGTAGAAGCTGCAGTTGGCGCCCTTGGGCCAGCAGCCCCATTTGCTGGCGCCGCCCGCCGGATAGGTCCAGCCCGTCAGCGCGTAGGCATAGCTGCGCACCATGGTGTTGTCATAGGTCGGCTGGCACTTGCCGCCTTTCAGGCTGCCGTCGGCTTCGAGCAGGCAGGTGCCCAGGCTGAAAAGCTGCAGCATCTCGCGTGCGAAGTTTTCGTTGGGCGCGGCCTTGTCGTTGTTGACGCCGTTCAGGTAGTCGCCCATCACGGGGCTCAGCGCCACGCCTCGCAGCACGTCGCGGTAGTTGCCGAAGGCGCCGTCCAGCAGCGCGTTGTGGTAGCGGCGCAGGCCGTAGGTGCCGTTCACCTCCAGGTTGCTCACCACGACGATCTGTTGCAGCGCAAAGGCCATGCGCTGGCGCAGCTGGTCGGGCTGATTGACGGCATTGCGGTAGAAGTCCCACAGCAGCGGCACGCTGGAATACCAGTCACGCCAGCAGTTGTCGCTCTTGTTGGCGGCCTGGTCACAGAAACCCACGCCGGTCGTGTCGATGTGGATGGCGCTGCCACCGCCCGAGGTGTAGCGCGACACGGCCGGCTGTCGCAGCTGCGCCTGCACCCAGGCGGCGGCACTCTGGGTGCGCATCTGCGCGACCAGGGCCTCCGTGGCGCCGAAGCTGGCCTGCGAGGCCAGCCGCACCGCGTCGCGCTGGGTCATCGGCGGCGCGCTGGTGGTGGGGGGCGAGGAGGCCTCAGCCGGCCCGCTGTCGGTGCCGGAGGAGGGGCTGCCGCCGCCGCCGCTCCGGCCACCGCAGGCAGTCAACAGCAGCGCGGCGCAGGCGAGGACGAGGAGAGTGGGAAGATCGTGGCGGCGCATGGGCGCGGATGTTCGCCGCGCGGCCATCAGCACCGTAACGCCAGGTTGTCACCGCGTCACGCGACTTACCGATGGCAACAAGAACAGCCTTGAATTCGCCGCCAGCGTGACATTTGCACGCCTGCCGGCGTGCGCGGTTAGCAAGGCAAGCCGGACGTCTGGACTCCGCAGGACTGGGCGTTCAGCTGCAGCACGAGCCCGTCCGGCATGCGACCGGTGATGCGCAGCAGCTTGTAGTCGCTGGTATTCAGCGCGGTGTTGCCGAGGGTCGCGTTCAGCGCGGCCGACGTGGCGTTGGCTGCCAGTTCCAGCTCGCTCAGTTTGCTGTTGCAGGCAGCATCCGTGCACAGCGCGGCACGGTTGACGGCGAGGCCCCCGCGCGGGAAGGTCCAGATCGGGCCGAAGGTGATCTTGGCATTGACTGCGCCCTTGAGCCCTGAGAGGGCCGAGACCGAGGCCGCCGACAGGGCCGGCCAGGGCTGGCCGCTCTGGCTGCTGGAAGCGATGGGCAGCAGGCCGGCCATTTCGACGCTGATGGCGCCGCCGTCCAGCCCGCCCAGGGGCGTGGCGCAGGCGCCGTCCTGGAACAGCTCGATCTTCAGCGCCCGGCCGGCGCGCACGAAATTGCGCGCCGTGGCGTCGCCGGCGGCACCGGCGGGCACCGGCACGCTGACGATGCTGTTGCCGCGCGTGGCGCCGCTGAAGGGGTCCAGGCTGGGCGTGCCGTCACTGGCACTGACGCTCCACAGGCTCAGGTAGTCGCCGTTGCCGGCCTTCTTGAACAGCGCCAGCGCCACGTCGGCGCCGCTCATGTCCTTCTGGCTGACGCGGGCGCATTGCAGCACGCCGCCGCCGCTGACGCCGACGGCCGGGATGCTGACGTCGAGGAAGCGTGCATAGCTGTCCGGCGCGGCGCTGTCGATGCGCCGCGTCAGCACCAGGCGAGCGGCGGCCGTGGCCTGCACTTCCAGCCGGTTGCCGAGAAAGGTCCAGCCCGCGGGCCGCTTCACGGCGGCCTGCTCGACGCCCAGGCGCCGCTGATAGCCCTTGGCTGTCAGATAGACGAAGCTGACGCGGCACAGCGGGTCGCCGGCGCCGAAGTCGCAGCGGCCCAGGGTGGTCGGCAGCAGCTTGCCGCCGAACATGACTTCACCCTCACCCAGCACGCCGTTCATGCGCAGGCAGACGACCTGGGAGGCCTGGGCCGCGCCCACGAAGGCCGACGAGACCGGGTCGATGCTGGCGCGCGCATTGGCGTCGAACAGCGTGACCAGGCCGCTCTGGCTGCTCTGGCAGGCATTGACATTGGCGGTGGCGGCAATGAGCTTGGTGAACAGCGCATCCAGGCCGGTCAGGTCGACGCCGGCGGCCGCGGCATCAAAGCTCAGGCTGCCCTGGGTGGTGCCGGACTCGAGGTAGGCCGTGCCGCTGCCCATGCGCGACGTCAGGGTCACGAAGGCCTTGGTGTCGGCGCCCAGGCCGACGGCGACGGTGTCCAGCACGCGGTCATAGCCGGTGTGGCTGCCGGCCGTCAGCGCGCCGGCAAGCAGGTCGAAGTCGCTGGCCAGGCCGGCGTCGGCGAGTGCCGGCGCGATGGCGGTGCGCACCTGGGTCTGGGCGGCGGCCAGGGCCGCATCGCTCAGGCCCTGCAGGGGACCGGTCATCAAGGTCTCGGGGGCCTGGCCGCTGGCGAGCACGGTCAGGGCGCTGGTCAGCGGCGTCAGGTTCAGCGTGCCGCCGGCGTTGGTGGCACCCCAGACGCAGACCGGCTTGTCGCCGACGCTGCCGCAGGCCTCGACACGGAAGGGCGCGTCGGCGGTCAGCGTGATCGGTCCGTAGGCGCCGGTGGTGGCAATGACGGTCTTGCCGGTGGCGATGGCCTTGCCGGTGGCGTCCAGCACGCGCACCGTGGCGCCGCTCAGCAGCGACCCGGCTGCCACGATGCCGGAGACCGGCGGCGGGGGCGGCGTGGGCGTCGGCGCGGGAGCAGGCGCAGGACTTGGGCTGGGACTGGGGCTGGGGCTGGGGCTGGGAGCAGGGCTAGGACTCGGGGCGGGCGCCGGTGCCGGGCTCGGGGAAGGACTGGGAGCCGGACTCGGCGAGGGGCTGGGCGCAGGCGCCGGGCTGGGGGCGGGGCTGGGCGCAGGGCTCGGCGCGGGCGACGGGCCGGGTGACGGCACCGGAACCGGCATGGGCAGCGGGCTGGGCGTGGCAGCGGGCGGCGGCGGCGCGGCGGGCGTGTCGCTGGCGGCTCCACCGCCTCCGCCGCAGGCGGCCAAAGCGAGGGCCAGCGGCCAGAGCGGCCAGGCACAGGCCGACAGCCGGCGTGGGGCTGGCGGCGGTGTCAGGGGGTTCAGAGGGGAGGCGGAGTCGGGCATCCGGGCCAGCCGCACTTGCGCGGCACAACGGTCAGGTGAGCCTGACTTTAGGCCGCGGGGCCTGTTCGCGGTGCCCGGAACTGCGCTGCCGGCCGGCCCTTTTGCCGGCTATCAGTCCCGATGTCCGTGACCGTGGCCACGATCGTGCTCGTGACCGCGGCCATGGTCATGGTGCCAGTCGTCGCGACGCCATTCGTCACGGCGCCAGTCGCGCTCGCGGTGGACGACCACGTTCTGGTGGTACCAGCCGTCCTGCACGAAATAGACGGGGGCGCCGCAGGCGCCATAACGGTAGCAGTGGTGACGCCAGTCACGGCGGTGTTCGGGCGGCACCCACAGATAAACCGGTTCGGCGCGGTAGACCGGGCGACCCACGATGACCGGCTGCGGGGCCAGCAGGACGGGCTGCGGATAGCGGCCGACGTCGACACGGCCGTAGACGCCGGGCTGGCTGAAGCCGATGGAAACGCCGACGTCAGCGGCCTGGGCGGAGGGCAGGGCGGTCGCTGCTGCCAAGCCCAGCAGGGTGGGGGCGATCCAGCGGGCGAGGGGATGGCGGCGGGGTGTCATGAGCTTCTCCTGGGATTGCGGCGCTGCCGCTGTGTCCAGTGAACGCGGGCCTGCACGCGCAGGTTGTCAGTCTGCTGCCGCCGGTTTCGTAGGACAGGCGGTGCAGCCGCGAATGCGGCCTTGTCCTACAGGGCTGCACCCGTCCTGCCGACGCGACCCGGGGGCGCCGGGCTTGATGCTTGCGAGTCTTGAAGTCGGAGCCAGCATCGATGAGCGAATCCCTGCAGACGGGTGTGCCCGCGCATGAGGCGCAGGAGGCACAGCGGGGCGGGCTCGCCGCTTCCGTGTCTGCCGCTCGGTTGGCCCTGGCACAGAACGCCCGCTTCCTGGAACGCTGCAGCCGCCTCGCGGGTGTGGGGGCGTGGGAATGGCAGGCCGACATCGAGAAGCTGACGCTGTCCGAATCCGCCTGCGAACTGCTGGGCCTGCCGGTTGGTCAGGTGCCGACGCTGTCGGCTCTGCTGCAGCGCTTCGGTCCCGATGGTGCGGCCATGCTGGACGCCGCCCTGCAGCGCGCGGCGGCTGACGGTGAAGGTTGGGACGTCGAGCTGCCGTGTGATACGGGTCCCAAAGGCCGCCGTGTGTTGCGCGTCGTCGGTCGCCCCGACGACGACGAGACCGGCCGCCGCGTCGGCGTCGTGATGCTGGACGTCAGCGAGCCCGCCGAGGTGCGCGCCGAATTGGAGCGCACGCTGGAGCGCCTGGCCCTGGCCACGCACAGCGGCGGCATCGGTGTCTGGGACCTGGACCTGCGCGTGCGCGACCTGGTCTGGGACGATGCCATGTGGCGGCTGCACGGCGAACCGCCCCACGGCCAACGCACCAGCCTGGCCGCCTGGCGCCAGCGCCTGCATCCCGAGGACCGCCGCGCCGCCGTCATGGCCGTGCGGGCCGCCCTGCGCGAAGGCAATCCTCTCGACGGTGAATGGCGGGTCTGCTGGCCCGATGGCAGCATCCATGTGCTGCGCAGCTCGGGCAGGGTGCTGCGCGATGCCGTCGGCAGGCCGCTGCGGCTGTCGGGCGTGTGCTGGGACGTCAGCGAGGCCCGCCGCCTGCAGCGCCAGCTCGAGGAACAGCACGAGTTGCTGGAAGTGACGCTGCAATCCATCGCCGACGCGGTGCTGACCACCGACGCGCTGGGACGCGTGACCTGGCTCAATCCCGTGGCCCAGCGGCTGACGGGCTGGGCTGCCACCGAGGCGCGCGGCCAGCCTTCCAGCCGCGTCTTCCTGGCCCAGCGCGAGGAAACCGGCGAACCCCTGGGCGACCCCGTGCAGCGCTGCCTGGCCACGGGTCGGCCGACGCGGCTGCCCGCCGGGGCCATGCTGCTGAGCCGCAGCGGCGAGCTGCGCGCCGTCGACGATTCGGTGGCGCCCATCCGCGATGCCGAAGGCCGGGTGCTGGGCGCCGTGCTGGTCTTCCGTGACGTGACCCAGCAGCGCCGCCAGTTCGACGAGATCCGCTGGCGTGCCAGCCACGACGGCCTGACCGGCCTGGTCAACCGCGTCGAGTTCGGCCAGCGCCTGGCGCGCACGCTGGAGCGGGCCAAGCGCGACGACAGCCACCATGCGCTGCTGGCCTTCGACCTGGACCGCTTCAAGCTCGTCAACGACCACTGCGGCCATGCCGCCGGCGACGAGGTGCTGCGCGAAGTGGCGCGGCGCCTGGAGGCTGGCGTGCGCGGCCGCGACACCGTGGCCCGCCTGGGCGGCGACGAGTTCGCCGCCATCCTCGAAAACTGCTCGCTGGACGAGGCCCAGCATGTGGCACAGAAGCTCTGCGACGCCATGGACCAGTACCGTTATGTGCATGGCGAGCAGCGCTTTCGCATCGGCACCAGTATCGGGGTGGCGCCGCTGGACGGTCGCTGGCCCGATGCCGACGCGGCCCTGCGCGAGGCCGACGCCTGCTGCATGATCGCCAAGGAGCAGGGCCGCAACCGTGTACAGCTGTGGGCGCCGGATGACGCCACGCTGCGCGCCCACCAGAGCGAGCACCGCTGGGCCACGCGGCTGCAGCAGGCCCTGGACGAGGACCGTTTCGAACTCGACCTGCAGCGCGTCATGCCCGCCCAGGGCGAGGATGACGGCAGCCTGCGCGGCGAGTTGCTGCTGCGCCTGCGCGAGCGCGACGGCAGCCGCGTGATGCCGGGCGCCTTCATCCCGGCGGCTGAGCGTTTCCATTTCGCGCCGCGCCTGGACCGCTGGGTGCTGCGCCAGGCCGTCACCCTGCTCAAGCGCGAGGGCGAGCCGCGCTTTGCTTCCCTGTCCATCAATGTGTCGGCCCTGACGCTGCAGGACGCCGCCTACCACCAGGAAGCACGCTCCCTGCTGACCGAGCTGGGGCCGGCGCGAGCGCGGGCCTTGTGCCTGGAGATCACCGAGACGGCCGTCATCACCCAGCTGGGCGAGGCCGCCCGCTTCATCCAGCAGATGCGCTCGCTCGGTGCTCGCATCGCCTTGGACGACTTCGGCGCCGGGGCCTCGTCATACAGCTATCTGAAGGCGCTGCCGGTGGACCTGCTGAAGATCGACGGCCAGTTCGTGCGTGCGCTGATGACCGATCCGCTGGACCAGGTGGCTGTGCGCAGCTTTGTCGACATCGCCCAGGTGCTGGGCCTGACGACGGTAGCTGAATGCGTGGAGACGCCCGAGGTGCTGCTGGAACTGGTGCGCCTGGGCGTGGGCGAGGTGCAGGGCTTTCTGCTGCACCGTCCACAGCCGCTGGCCGACCTGCTGGCCGCGGCGGAAGAGGCCTTGCCGGCCTGATTTATTTGGTCGGCTGCAACTGGCGCGGCGCGACGTCGGCGCGCGGCTGCTCTTCGGCGTCGGTGGAAGGCGCCGGCTCTTCTGCATGCGCCACCAGCGTGGTTGCGGTAGCGGGTGCTGCCGAGGCCGCCGCCGTGGCTTCGCGGCCATCCGCGACGGCGCGCAGGGACACCTGCAGACCGCGCGACAGCAGGTCCTGCCAGCCGCGCAGGGTGTCGGATGCCTTGTGCATGGACGCCGTCAACTGGACGTCCAGCGGGCGCGGGTCATCCACCATGTCCAGACCGGCGCTGGCGGCCAGGGCTGCGACGGCCACGAGCATGGCTGCCGCATGGAAGCGGCGGCTGTGCAGGGGTGGCGAAATCGCATCGGCATCTCGGGACATGAAATGCTCGACATGCGGGGAGCGCGGGAATTGCATGGAGACCCTCCGTTGTCAGAAGCGGGTCGCCACGCTCTTTTTTACGAGGCGCCCTGACAGCAGTTTGGGCGGACAGCCACGGCTGCCCTGTCGGTCCGGGCAGGCTTGGCTTGTAGGAGATCAGGAAGGGCTGGAGCCGCCCAGTTCGCCCGGCGCGGTGACGGGGGCCGGCTCGGGTTGAGGCTCTTCGCGCAGGGGCAGGCGCGCCAGCACGAGGGTGCCGCGGCCGGGGGCGGAGAGCAGCTGCAGCGTGCCGCCGAGGCTTTCGATGCGGTAGCGCATGCCCAGCAGGCCGTGGTGGCCAGAGCCGACGGCCTCGGGGTTGAAACCCTGGCCGTCGTCACGGATGTGCAGCTGGATCCAGCCGTCGGCCTCGGCCAGCGACACCCGCACCTGCTTGGCCTTGGCATGGCGCATCACATTGGTCAGCGCCTCCTGCACCAAGCGGTACATGGCCAGGCGGCCGGCCTCATCGGTGGGCGCCTCCATCAGCTCCAGGCTGAGCTGCAGGCCCGAGCGTTGGGCGAACTCCTGGGTCAGGATCTCCAGGGCCGGGATCAGGCCGAGGTTGGACAGGGCCGAGGGGCGCAGATCTTCGATGATGCGGCGCTTCAGCGCGATGCCCTGGTCGAGCAGCTCGCTCATGTGCTTCAACCGGTCGTCGATCTCGGGCGCGTTGTTGCGCGTCATGCGGCGGATGCGGGCGACGTCGAGCTTGGCCGCCGTCAGCAGGGCGCCGAGCTCATCGTGCAACTCGCGGGCCAGGTGGGCGCGTTCGTCCTCGCGCACCGTCTGCAGGTGGCGGGCCAGCTCGGTCAGCTCTGCCGTGCGGCGCGCCACTTCGCGGTCCAGGCGGTCGCGCTCCTGGGCCAGCTCCGTGGCGTGCTCGCGGCGGGCCATGTGCAGGGCCTCGTTGCGGCGCAGGAAGATGGCCAGGCCGAACAGGCTGATCAGCGTCAGCCCGTGCACGCCGATGCGGCCGTAGTTCAGCGAGCGCACGACGGCGTCGCGCTCGGTGGCGATCTGGGTCAGCTCGTGCTGGTCGAGCTGGGCGACGGCGTCGCGCACCGCCTGCATCTTCTCGCGGCCGATGTCGGACTCGACCAGGCCGTGCCAGGCGGTGTCCTGCCCATCGCGGTAAAGCTTGACGACAAGCTGGATCTCGGAGAGTTTTTCGCTGGCGCGCCGGCTGGCGTCGGCCACCAGGGCCTCCCATTCGGAGCTGACGTATTGGCCGCGCAGCTGCGACAGCACCGCCGGCAGCTCCTGCTCGGCCAGCTTGATGGGCGCGAGGTAGTCGTCGCGACCGGTCAGCAGATAGCCGCGCTGGGCGGTCTCGGCGTCGGTCAGCAACTCGCGCAGACGCAGGCCGTCGTTGCGGGCCTGGTGGCGGGCCTGGGATTGGTTCAGGGCCTCGTCCGCGCCCCAGAAGGCGGCTTCGCTGACGCCCATGACGGCAGCAGCCGCCAGGGCTGCGAAGCCGACTGCCAGACCGCGTTTGCGGCTGGCGCCTTCCAGCCAGGGATCGAGATGACGCAGCACCGCCAGCCGTTCAACTGGCTGCGGCTGCAGGACGCGTTGATGGGGCATGCTCGGCCAGTTCTGCGCAATAGCTGATGAGGTCGTCGAGCTCGCGGCTCTTGTCGAACACCCGCTCGGCACCGAGGCTGGCGCAGCGGCGGCGCATTTCCTCGGTGGCGTAGTTGGTCAGCACGACGCGACGCGCCCGGATACCGAGCTGCTGGGCGGCTTGCAAAACGCCCAGGCCGGTGCCGGAGCGCAGAAAGACATCGACAATGAAGAGATCGGCATTGGCGTCGGGGTCCCGACTCATCCAGCGCACCGCGCCAGCCTCGTCGGCCACCGACCCGACCACCTCCACCTGAGCCAGTTCCTCAAGCGTCGCAATCAGGTTCTCAAGGATCACCGGACTGTCTTCGACGATGAAGGCTTTGAGTGCTGGCATGGCCCGACGGCGGCGCAAGGGAGGGATGGACTGAAGTATGAACTGCTTCCGCATCGGGCCGGCAGTGTCGGCAGCGCATCACGCTGTAGGACTTCTCCTAGGAAGGCCTAGGGGAAGTCCCTGAGAGGACGCATTACTGCGGATGGCGAACGGCGATGTCGTTGCGCACGGCGACGACGCCCGAGGTCTCGCGGGCCAGCTTCTCGGCCATGGCCTTCTCCTCGAAGGACTTGGCGAAGCCCGACAGCTGCACCGTGCCCTTCAGCGTCTCGACGCTGATGGCCATGGCGCTGACGGTCGGGTCGGCGGCGAACTTGCTCTTGACGCGGGTCGTCAGGGCGGCGTCGTCGACATAGGCGCCGACGGTTTCCTGGTTGCGGGTGACGGCACAGCCGCTGGTGGCTGCCAGGGTGGCGGTGAGGGCGGTGGCGACGGCGAGGGTGATGATGGACTTGTTCAGCATGGTGGTTCTCCTTGGATGGCGGCTTCAAGGAGCCGCTGGAGTCACTATCGAATCCGGCCGCACGCGCCGGAATAGTCCCGAATCGCGGCGCCCTGTCGGACTCGGCCGGCGCGCATGTAGGACTGTCGGCAATCGCGCCGCGTGCAGCTGGCTGCTACGCTGGCGGCACTCTCAACACCGTGTCCATCATGATCCGTATCGGCATCGTCGACGACCACGCCATCGTGCGCACCGGCCTGCGCCAGTTCCTGTCCGACCACGTCGACCTGCGTGTCACCGGCGAAGGCTCCAGCGGCCACGATGCGCTGGAGATGGCGCGCGGCGGTGAAGTGGATGTGCTGCTGCTGGACATTTCCATGCCCGACCAGAGCGGCGTGGATGCCCTGGCCGCCATCAAGGCGCGCTTCCCCGAGCTGCCGGTGCTCATCCTCAGCGGCTTTCCCGAGGCGCATTACGCGACGACGCTGCTGCGCCAGGGCGCCAGCGGCTACTTGAACAAGGAATGCGATCCCGACGAGATCGCCAATGCCATCCGCCTGGTGGCGCGCGGCCGGCGCTACATCAGCCCGGCGGTCGCGGAGCAGCTGGCGGACAGCGTGGTGGGCGGCGGCAGTGCCGGCGCGGCGCCGGACAAGCCCCTGCACGAGGCGCTGTCGGAGCGCGAATTCCAGGTCTTCCTGCGCCTGGCCCAGGGCGAGACCGTCGGCCATATCGCCGAGGCACTCTTCCTCAGCGTCAAGACGGTCAGCACCTACCGCACGCGTGTGCTCGAGAAGCTCAAGCTGCAGACCAACAGCGATCTGACTTACTACGCGTTGAAGAACGGGCTGATCCAGTAAGGCCGGATGCCCGGGAGGCAGGCCGCTGGCCTGCCCGTGCGCCCATCAGTGGGCTTCGCGGGACTCGGCCGGCGCGTCCTCGCCCAGTGTCCAGGGCAGGGCGGATTCGTAACCGAGTTCGGCCTCGTTGGCGACGGCGGCCGGAGACCACCAACGCGTCAGTGCCGACCACACGGGGCGATGCGGGTTGGGCTCGCCCAGGGGATTCTGCAGGGTGGCGTCGAGGGTCATGTGCGGCTCCGGCTTGAGGATGGCAAGAGCATCGCCGCGGGTCGTCTCGGCCAGTATCGGCGGGTGGCGCGGTGGCCTGTCGGAGTCTTCCGACAGGGTTGGCCCGCACCCCCCACAATGGGCCCGTGCTGATACGCCGTTATCTGCTGGGTCTGGTGCTGCTGGCCGGCGCCGCGTTGCCGGCCGCGGCCTGCGAGCTGCGCGTGCGCTGGAACCCCGACCCGCCCTACACCATGCGCGGCGCGGACGGCCGCCTGGTCGGACTGCAGACCGAGCTGACCGAGCACATCCTGCAGCGCCTGGGCTGCAAGGCGGTCTGGGTCGAGCTGCCCTGGGCGCGTGCCCTGGTCGAGCTGCAGGCCGGGCGCCTGGACGTGCTGCCGGGCGCGCTGCGCCGGCCCGAGCGCGAGGCCTATGCCTATTGGGTGGAGCAGCATGTGTCGGTCGCCAACCGCCTCTTCGTGCGCGCCGACCGCGCCGCTGATGTCGCCGCCGCCACGCGGCTGCAGGACGTCTGGCGGCCGAGCCTGAAGCTGGGTGTGCAGATCGGCGTTGTCTACGGGCCCGACTATGCGGAGCTGCTCGGCAACCCGGCCTTCCGTGCCACGCTGACCCAGGCCTCGGCGCGCCGCAACCTGTGGCAGATGCTGGAGATCGGTCGCGTCGATGGCGTGCTGGCCAGCGAGGCGACGGCGCGTTGGGAGCTGGGCGAGCTGGGGCTGGCGGGCCGCATCGTGCCCACGGCGGTCGTGATCACCCACGAGCCCGCCCAGACCATGTTCAGCAGGCGCTCGGTCGACGCCGGCCTGGTGCAGCGCTACCGCGACGCGGCCGAAGCGCTGGAGAAGGACGGCACCCAGGCGAGCATCGTCCGCAAATACCTAGGCGACTAGGGCGGCGTCCAGGATCCGCGCCGCTTGCGGCACGGCCTGCGTGCCCACCAGCCGGCCGTCGCCGCTGAAGCGGGTGGCGATGAAGGCGTCGGCCGTGGCCGTGGAAGCCTGCTGGCGCATCAGCAGGCCCTGGGCGCACAGCACCAGGCCCTGGGCGACACGGCGCCCCTGGGCTTCCAGTGCCGCCGGGTCGCCGGTCAGCAGGCGGCGCAGGGCCTGCGCCTCGGCCTGCACCGGCGCGTCGGGGCTGGTGGCGAATTCGTCGAGCAGGGCCAGGGCGACGTCGGGCTCGCGGGCGACGGCGCGCAGCACGTCCAGGGCCATCACATTGCCCGAGCCTTCCCAGATGGAGTTGACCGGCGCCTCGCGGTAGAGCCGCGCCAGCACGCCATCCTCGACATAGCCGTTGCCGCCGAGCAGCTCCATGGCCTCGCCGCTGCATTCGATGGCGCGCTTGCAGACCCAGAGCTTGGCGGCCGGCGTCATCAGCCGCTGCCAGGCAGGCTCGTTGTGCTCGAAGCCGCGCGCCAGGCGCAGCATCAGCCGCATCGCGGCCTCGCTCTCCAGCGCCAGGTCGGCCAGCACCGTCTGCATCAGCGGCTGTTCGGCCAGGCGGCGACCGAAGGCGCTGCGCTCGCGGGCGTTGTGCAGGGCCTGCACGAAGCCAGCGCGCAGCAGGGCGGCGCTGCCAATGACGCAGTTCAGCCGCGTGTAGCCGGCCATCTCGATCAGCGTCGGGATGCCGCGGCCTTCGTCGCCGAGTCGCCGCGCCCAGGCACCGTGGAACTCGACCTCGCTGCTGGCATTGCTGCGGTTGCCGAGTTTGTCCTTCAGCCGCATGACCTGGACGGCGTTGCGGGCGCCGTCGGGCGTGTAGCGCGGCAGCCAGAAGCAGGTCGGGCCGGCCTCGGTACGCGCCAGCACCAGGTGGGCGTCGCTGGTCGGGGCCGAGAAGAACCATTTGTGGCCGGTGATGGCATAGCTGCCATCCGCCAGCTCGACGGCTGAAGTCGTCACCCGGCGCAGGTCGGAGCCGCCCTGCTTCTCGGTCATGCCCATGCCGACCCAGATCGATGGCTTCTCGGCCAGCGGCCGGTCCAGCGGGTCGTGCTCGCGGCTGAAGAACTGCTCGCGCAGTGGCGCGAACAGCTCGGGCTGCCTGGCCAGCACGGGGATGGCGGCCTGGGTCATGGTGGCCGGGCACAGCGAGCCGGCCTCGACCTGGCCATGCAGATAGCAGCCGGCGGCGAACCGGGCCCAGCGGCCCGGCGTGTCGGTGGCGAAGACATCGGCCACCAGGCCCTGGCGGCGGTACATCGCCAGCAGCTGATGCCAGGCCGGATGGAAGTCGACGAGGTCGACACGGCGGCCGCGGGCGTCGAGCTGGCGCAGCTGCGGACCGTGGCGGTTGGCGTCGCGCGCGAGCTGGGCTGTCTCGGCGCTGCCGAGTTCGGCACCGTAGCGCGTCAGCGGCTCGACGGCCTGCGGCGCGGCCTCACGCAGCGCGGCCAGCAGAGCGGGGTCGCTGGCGAGCAGGTTGTGGCCGACCCATTCGTCGACGAGGTTGTCCGTCATGCTCAATCCGAAACGCCGGGTTCGGCCATCAACTGGCCCTTGCCGGCGCGCTTGGCTTCATACAAAGCCGTTTCTGCACGGCGCTGAAGGTCGGGCAAGCCGCGGTCGCCGGGGCGCAGCTTGGCCCAGCCGGCGCTGAAGGACAGCGGCATGCCCAACTCGGCGGGCGCGCGCTCGGCCAGGGCCTTGCGCAGGCGGGCGTCCAGGGCCTGCGGGCCTTCGGGCAGGCAGCGCGCCATCAGCACGCCGAACTGCTCGCCGGCCAGGCGCCCGGCCAGGTCGCCCAGGCGACCCTGGGCCTGCACGCAGCTGGCAAACAGGGCCAGGGCGCGGTCGGCGAAGTCGATGTCGTGCTCGGCCTGCAGCGTGGCGAAATCGTCCAGGTCCAGCACCACCAGAGCCAGCGGCTCCTCATAGCGGCGCGCCATCGAGATCAGGTCGACCGAGCGCTGCGTGAAGGCATTGCGGTCGATGAGGCCGGTCAGGCCGTCGGTCTGCGCCAGGCGGGCCAGCTCGGCTTCGGTCTGCCCGCGCCAGGCCAGCAGCAGCATGGGCAGGGCGAGCAGCAGGGCCAACTGGCCGGCCAGGGCCAGGATCAGATCGGGCCAGGGCGGGTTGTCGCCGAGCAAGGTGACGCCGGCGCGGCACAGCATGGCGGCCAGCAGGGGCAACACGGCGACCAGGCCCAGCAGCCGCCAGCGCCGGCTGTTCAGGCCCTGCAGCACGGTGGCGCGCTGGGGCAGGGTCAGGGCCACGCCCAGCCAGGCGAGCTGGGCGCCGAGCACCACGTCGGCCAGGGTCTGGGCCACGGCGCGGTCCTCCGCCAGCAGGGCGTGTCCGATGGCCGCGACCAGCGGGGCAGCGGCCATGGCCCAGCGACCGGGCCGCGGCGACAGCCACAGGCCCAGGGCCCACCACAGGGCCGACAGCCCCAGGCTGATGGCGGCGAGGCCGAGGCTGTGCAGGACCATCGGCGCTGCCATGCGATCGCCGTGGGCCGGGCTCACCATGGCCAGGCCCAGGGCCAGGGCCGCCATGCCCACCTGGGCCCAGCGCCCGCCGGCATTGGCGCCGCGCCAGCCGATCAGCGTGATCAGCACCAGCGCCGCGGCCAGTGCCTGCATGGGCATCAGGGCGAACAGGGCGGCGGTGAACGACATCAGCAGGCTTTCCGAAGTGCGTTTGACTTTGCGGGCCGAGCGCCGGGCCGCTCCCTAGCCGGCCCGCGCTGGCGATGTGCTTGCGGCTCAATGCCCCAAGCATCGCCGTCCCCTCGTGGGACCGGCCAAGGTATTCCTTGGACGAGGGGCTTCATTTCTTCACTGGAATGGGTGTTTCACGGGCGACCGGCACGGCGGTCACGCTGTTCTTGGGCGAGCCGTCGATGAGGCGGTCGGAATAGGTCAGGTAGACCAGGGTGTTGCGTGCCGGGTCGACCATGCGGACGATGCGCAGCTTCTTGAACACCAGGGAGATGCGCTCGTTGAAGACCTCTTCCTGGCGCGGCAGCGGCTGGCCGATGGCGATGGGGCCGACCTGGCGACAGGCGATGGAGGCCTCGGCCTTGTCCTCGGCCAGGCCGATGGCGCCGGAGATGCCGCCCGTCTTGGCGCGCGACACATAGCAGGTCACCCCCAGCACCTTGGGATCGTCATAGGCGTCGACGACGATCTTGTGATCGGGGCCGATCAGCTTGAAGGCGGTGTCGACCGAGCCGATGGGTTCGGCATGGGCCAGTGCCGTTGTGGCGAGCAGAACAAGTGCAGCGAGCTTCATCGGGCCAGTCTAAAGCGCGCAGGCGCCGGCGGGGGTGGGCACGGCGGTCTGGCGCCCGCTGAAGCGCGGGCTCTCGGGCCGGCCCAGGTGGAAATGGCTGAGCTGGTCGCTGCGCTGGTTGCAGACATAGAGATGGTGGCCGGCCAGGCCGGCGCTGCGCGGGTAGTTGCCATGCACCCAGTGATGGTCCAGCAGCCGCGGGCTGGCGGGGCGGGCCAGGGAGATGACGGCCAGGCTGTCGTGCAGGCGGTTCAGCGCGTACAGATGCCGGCCGCCGGGGGCCACGATCAGGTCGGAGGCGTAGTTGGTGCCGGCAAAGCCGGCCGGCAGCACGGAGATCTCGTCGCGCAGCTGGGGGCCGCTGGCGGTCAGCTCGACCGTGGTCAGCGTCGACGACTCCTCCTGCAGCACATGCACCCAGCGCGGCTCCTGCGGGTTGAAGGCGAAGTGGCGCGGGCCCGAGCCGGGGCTGAGGGCGAGCTCCTGCGCGGCGGCGCGAGGCGCGCCGGCCGCAAGCGGCCAGACCAGCAGGCGGTCGCGGCCCAGGTCGGTGCCGACCAGCCAGCGGCCGTCGGGGCTGGCCTGGATCATGTGGGCGTGCGGCGCGTCATGTCCGCTGTTGGCTTGGCTGCCGGCCGGGGCTTTCATGGCCTTGGTCGGGCCGGGACCACAGTCCGGTCCGGCGCAGCTGGGCCAGCCGTCGGCCGTGCCGAGGCGGCCGTCCGCCTGCAGGGGCAGGGCGGCGAAGCGCGCATCGCCGTAGTGGGCGACCCAGACATGGCCGGCGCTGACCGACAGCTGGGCCGGGCTCTTGCCGCCGCTGGGCTGGCGCTGCAGCAGCCGCAGACGGCCCGCGCCGTCCTGCTCGTAGACGGCCACATGGTCGCCACCTTCCTCGGCCGCATAGACGCGATGGTCATGGGCGGCCAGCCAGCTCGGGCTGTTGGCATTGGCCGTCAGGCCCAGGGGCTTGAGGCCGCCGTCGGCGCCGATGGCGAAGCTGTAGATGCCCTGCCCGAGCGGCGCATAGGTGCCGACATGCAGGAAGCGGGGCGAGGAAGTGGCGGCGGAAGCGGTAGCGGGCATCAGGGCAGCGGCGGACAGGCTCAACAGGTGGCGGCGTTGCATCGTCATGTGAACTGCGTGGTGATCGCATCGACGACGCGGTCGTCCTCATCGACGACGGCCATCCAGGCCCATTTGTCGAAGGTGGTGCAGGGGTGGGAGGGGCCGAGGGCCACGCGCTCGCCGACGGCCGGGCCGTCGCATTCGCTGGGGTCCCAGCGCAGATAGGCGTGCTGGTCGTTCAGGCCGGTGACGCGCCAGCCGGCGGGGGCCGTGGCGCGCTCGCCGCCCCGCAGATGCCAGACCGGCACGGGCCAGCCGGCGTCGAAGGACAGGTCGCGGCGGCCGGCGTTCAGCAGGGCCAGGCCGGGCTCGGGGCAGGAGAGCACCTGGGTCCAGACCTCCAGGGCCGGTTGCAGGCTGGGCGAGGACAGGGGCGTGCCCATGCGCTCGTCCATGGTCCGCATGTAGCGGCCATAGTGCGCGTGGTCGTGGCAGACATAGCAACCCGAGCGCAACAGTCCCAGTCGTTTGACGCCACCGGCCAGCACCGGCGCGACCAGGTCGAAGGCGGCCGAACCGCCGCCGCTGAGCCACATCGGCTGGGCGTCGGCGTCCAGCAGGCCGTCGGCCTCGATGGCGTCCAGCAGGGCCTGCAGGCGCGCCTGCCATTGCTGCATCAGCGCGATGTCGGGTTCGCTCTCGCCCTGGATCTGCAGGCCCTCGTAGAAGCCGACACCGCGCAGCCGCAGGGCCGGGTGGGTCTTGAGCGCACGGGCCATGGCCAGCGCCGGCTCATGCTCGCGCACGCCGCAGCGCGAGGTGCCGAGTTCGACCAGCACGTCGATGCGCGCTTCACGGGCGCCGAGTTGCGCCCAATGCGCGGCGATCAGGTCGAGCTGGGCCTGGGAGTCGACGAAGAAGGCCAGCTCCAGGTCCGGGTGGCGGCGGCGCAGGTCCAGCAGTTCGGCCAGCTCCGCCGCACCGACGACCTGGTTGGCAATCAGCGCCCGCCGCACGCCGGCGGCCAGGCCAAAACGCAACTGGTGCACATTGGCGAAGGTGAGGCCCCAGGCACCGGCCGCGAGCTGGCGCTGAAAGAGCTGGGGGCTCATGGTCGTCTTGCCGTGCGGTGCCAGCTGCACGCCGTGGCGGGTCGCGAAGTCCTGCATCCAGGCGATGTTGTGGGCCAGGGCCTGCTGGCGCACGGCGGCCAGCGGTGTGGGCATGTCGGGCAGGGTCCAGCCGCGCTGGGCTACGTCGGCGATTGCCACCGGCGGTTGCAGGGCGGGAAAGCCCTTCAGCCAGGGGCCCAGCCAGCCGGGGCGCGGGGTGTCGTCGATGTCATCCATGCGCACATCATCAACGAACCACGTGAAGGGCTCGGGGCAGCACGCGGACCGTGATGTCGGTGGACGAGGGCAGGGGCTCGCCATCGACGGCCAGAGGCACCGGCAGGGGCGAGGTCAGGCGCAGGGCCTTGAAGGCACTCAAGTGCACCTTGCGGTTGCGCAGATGCTGCCCCGTCAGCAGCAGCGGCATCATGGCCAGGGCACCCAGGCGGCCGAAGGCGCCGACGCGCAGCAGCTCGAGATGACCATCGTCGACACGCGCACCCGGCGCTGCCGGCATGCCGCTGCCGTAGCTCGGTGTGTTCAGGCTGGAGGCGAACAGCATCAGGCCCTCATGCAGCAGCTGGCCGTCCGCCTCGATGCGCAGCGGATAGACGCGCAGCCGGCCGATCTCGTTCAGCGTGGCCCACAGATAGCGCGGCTGGCCGCGCAGCCAGTGGGGCGCGGCCTGGGCGCGGATGGCGATGGCCGCATCGAAGCCGGCCGTCAGGCTGGACATGAAGAGCTGGGCGCCTCCTTCGGGCGTCGCCATCTCGCCCAGGTCCATGGACGTGGCCGGCGCGCTCTGGGCGTGGGCCAGGGCCTCGCGCCAGCCCATGCGGGCCAGGCCCAGCGCCCGGGCCAGGTCGTTGCCGGTGCCGCCGGGCAGGATGGCCAGTTGCAGCCTGCGCGCGACCAGGGCGGGCAGCAGCTGGTGCACGGTGCCGTCGCCGCCGGCCACGATGACGCGGCTGCCCTCGGGCAGGGCCAGCAGGCGCTGGCGGGCGGCGGCGACGTTCTCGGGCAGCACCAGCGGCACCTCGGGCAGGGCCTCGCGCAGCGGTTCGGCGAGGGCGGCGCAGCGGCCGTTGGCGGCATGCGGATTCAGCAGGCACAGAGCCGGTGTCAGGGCAGGGGCGATCACTCCGGCATTGAATCCGTGAAGGACGGCGCGCGCCATCGGCGCAGACCCTGGCGACGGGCGGGGTGTCGCTGCCTACACTGGGCGCAAACCCTGGGAAGGGAGCCGCTGCGCATGACGCTGGATGTACCGACGCTGGTGCTGATGCTCGTCGTCGGCTTCGGCCTGCTCACCCTGCTGCTGGAGGTGGCCGGGCGTGGCGGCCTGCAGCGCAGCGAGCTCAGGCGCCTGGGCGGCGGCGCGATGTCGCTGTGTGGCGGCTTCCTGTGCTTTGCGCTGCAGCCCTGGCTGCCCGGCTGGCTGACCCTGCTGGGCGGCAATCTGCTGCTGATGGCCGGACTGGCCCAGCTGGCCTCGGCCGTGTCCTGGCATCTGCTCAACCGCGGGCTGAGGGCCTGGCAGCACTGGCTGCTGGTGGGGGCGGCGCTGACGGTGCCGGCCATCCTTGACGTCGACACACCGCTGCGGGCCGGCACCATGTCGGCAGCCATGGCCGTGCTGCTGCTGCCGGCCACCGTCATGGCCCTGCGTCGGGGCTGGCGCGGCGAGCTGTCGTTTCGCGTCGTCGCGCTGATGCTGCTGCTGGCCAATGTGGCTCTGGGGTTGCGCGTGGCCTTTGCCGTCTGGTGGGCGGGCGGGGGCAGCCTGCCCGCCGGTAAGCCGGGGTCCTGGAGCAGTGCCATCTTCATGCTGGCTTTCATGGCCGTGCTGGCGGCGGGCTTCGCCTTCGTGCTGGCTGGCTTTGAGCGCATGGCCGCGCAGATGCGCCAGTTGGCCAGCATCGACGGCCTGACCGGCGCGGTGAATCACAACACGGCCGTATCCCTGCTGGCGCATTCGCTGGAGCGCGGGCGGCGCGAGAACCAGCCGGTCAGCTTCGTCATGCTGGACCTGGATCACTTCAAGCGCGTCAACGACCAGCACGGCCATGTCGTCGGTGACAACGTGCTGCGCGCCGTGGCGGCCTGCGCCCGCCAGCGGCTGCGCAGCTCGGACGTGCTGGGCCGCCTGGGCGGCGAGGAGTTCGGCCTGGTGCTGCCGGCCACCGGCGTGGTGGGGGCCAAGCATCTGGCCGAGCAGGTGCGCCTGGCCGTCGAGGCGCTGGAGCTCAAGGGCGATGGCGGCCAGCCGCTGCGCGTGACGCTGTCCGCCGGCGTGGCCGAGGCGGCCAAGGGCGACACGCCGGAAACGCTGATGCACCTGGCCGACAAGGCCCTCTACCAGGCCAAGCAGAAGGGCCGCAACCGCGTCATCGTGGCGGATGACTGGATGCGCAATTCAACCTTGCAGTCTGTGGTGGGTTGAGGACTTCGGGCCGAGCGCTGGGCCGCTCCCGAGCCGCTCTGTCTGGCGATGTGCTTGTGGCTCAATGCCGCAAGCATCGCCGCCCCCTCGGGGGACCGGCTGGGCGCGCCCGCGTTCAGCGGGGCAAGACCGGACGAGGGGCTAACAAGTCTCGTATTTCCAATTGCGCGACTTGCCTTCGGCCAGCCATTCGACGGCCTGGGCGATGCGCTTGCTGCGCGTCTCCTCACGCTTGGCCTCGATGATCCATTCCAGATAGTCGCGCTGCTTGCTCGGCGCGAAGGCCTCGTAGTGCTGCTTGGCGGCCTTGACCTTGGCCAGGGCCGCGGCGAAGTCAGCGGGCATCTCGAGTTGAGGGCGCGGCGCGCGGTTGGGCTTGGCGGCACGGGTCGCACCCGACTGCAGCAGGGCCGCGGCGGCCTTGATCTTCTTGCGCAACTCGGTGCGGCTGGGCAGGTCGGCCATCGAGGTGATGCGACCGAAATCGCCCATGGCCCCGGCCTGGCCAGGCTCGGCGCCCTCGCGCTCCCAGAAGCCGAAGGCGCAATGCGCCTTGAAGGCCGACATGCCGCACAGCAGCTTGTCGTTGAGCGTGAAATGGGGGCGGCTCCACTTGATGGTCTCGACGACGTCGGGGCAGGCCGCATGCACGTCCTCGCGCAGCCGCTCGAGGATGGGGCGGGCGAAGTCCGGCACGCCGGCCAGATAGCTGTCGATGCGGGGGTCAAGAGTCGGCATGCTCATTCGCTCCTGCTCAGGTGGTGCTCGATGCGCCGGTCCGGGATCAGCCACAGCAGTGCGGCGATGGCATAGCCCGCCAGCGACAGGCCGACATGCACGAAGGTCAGCGCGATGGAAGCCAGGTAGATGACCGGCGAGATCTTGCCCTTCCAGTCCTTGCCCAGGGCCTGGGCCAGCACGGTGTTGTTGCCGGGGATGCAGACCAGGGCGCGCTGCAGCAGTACCCAGGCCAGCGCGGCCATGATCAGCACGCCGCCGTAGATGGCCACGGGCAGGGGCGCGAAATGGTTCTCGCCCATCCAGCCGGTGGCAAAGGGCAGCAGCGACAGCCAGAACAGCAGGTGCAGATTGGGCCAGAGCACGCCGCCGCTGATCTTGTGCACGGCATGCAGCAGATGGTGGTGGTTGTTCCAGTAGATGCCGACGTAGACGAAGCTCAGCACATAGGACAGGAAGACGGGCCACAGCGGCTTCAGGGCCTCCCAGTCGCTGCCGTGGGGCACCTTCATCTCCAGGACCATGATGGTGATGATGATGGCGATGACGCCGTCGCTGAAGGCTTCGAGCCGGGTCTTGTTCATCGGCGCGAGTCTAGACTTCGGGCCCCCACACCTTGCCTCCGGACTGACCCTTGCGCGCGCTGCTGTTCTCTCTGTTTGTCGTGGCCACGGCGGCCGGCGCCCAGGTGCCGTCGCTGACGCTGGAACAGCTGCCTCGCCCCACCATGCCGCCCGGCGAGCGCGGGCCCGTCGTGCCGGCCCAGGTGGAGCGCTGGCGCCAGGAAGCCAAGGCGCTGGAGTACGGCGACGGTGTCAGGCGCGACGAGGTGGCCGCCGCCAAGCTCTACTGCCGCGCATCCCGCTACGGCGATGCCGAGGCCCAGTACAGCCTGGGCTGGATGCTGACCAACTCGCGGGGCATCCAGCGCAACGATGCCGAAGCCGCCCACATGTTTGCCGCGGCGGCCGAGCAGGGCATGGAGCAGGCGCAGAACATGCTGGAGCGCATGGGCGGCACGCCGTTGGGCGACCCACCGCCCTGCCTGCGCCCGCCCGAGACCGACCCGCCGGTGGCCGCGACCCCCCCGCCCGCAAGAGGCGCCAAGCCCGTGTCGCTGTGGGCCACGCTGCCTCTGCCCGAGCGCGCGCCGCCGGCCATCGTCAGCTATGTGAAGCTGGTGGCGCCGGAGTACCAGCTCTCGCCCGCCCTGGTGCTGGCCGTAATGGCCACCGAGTCCAACTTCGACCCGCTGGCCGAATCGCCCAAGCGGGCCCAGGGCCTGATGCAGCTGCTGCCCGAGACGGGCGCGCGCTTCGGCGTCGTGCGGCTGCGCGACCCCTCGCAGAACATCCGCGGCGGCATGGCCTATCTGCGCTGGCTGCTGGCCTATTTCGAAGGCGATGTGATGATGACGCTGGCGGCCTACAACGCCGGCGAGAAGGCGGTGGACCGCTACCTCGGCGTGCCGCCCTATGCCGAGACGCGCCTGTACGTACGCAAGATCATGGCGGCCACCGGCGGGCAGCGGCTGCACCCTTTCGATGCCCGCGTGACGGAGGCCTCACCCATGCTGCAGCGGGTGAAGGCCGCGATGCAAAGCCTGCAGTCGCGTTGAATCGGGCGGTCGGCGTGAGAACCATCACATCGCGCCCGCGCTGCGTGCCGACAAGGCGGCCTGTTGAAGGCATCGTGCCTGCTGCGGTTGAAATCAGCTCACGATGGAACCCCTGCACGCCGACACGCTGCTGCGCGTTTTCCAGCTCGTCACCACGATGCTGGCGCTGGCCACGCTCGGTGGTGCCTGGCATCTGAAAGGTGAACGGGCGCTTTGGTACTGGGCTGGCGCCTTCGCCGCCGCGGCGCTGACCCAGGCCCTGCGTGCCACCCTGATCGCGTTCGAAGCGCCGCGCGTGCTGTGGGTGGTGGGCCATCTCGGCAGTCTGCTGGCTGCGCTGATGGTGCTGTTGGGCCTGCGCGTCTACCTGGGCCTGCCCTTGCGCGCCCGCTGGCCGGTGGTGTTCACGGGCGGGGTCTGCGTGGCTTCCTTTGCACTCACGGCGTGGACGGGGGTGTTCTGGCCCTCCCTCACCCTGACGCTGCTGGCTTCGGCCGTGCTGAACATGCCGGCCGCCCATGCCGCGCTGCGCGCCTGGCAGGGCCAGCGCGGCTTTCCCCTAGCGCTGCTGGCTGGTGACCTGCTCATCAGTGCCGTCATCGAAGTGGCGCGCGGCCTGGCCGTATCGCCGCTGATCGCCCAGTCGCGCGCCGAACTGATGGCCTACAACTCCATCGGCCTGCTGGCCGTCATCGCCTTGCTGATCGGCCAGGCCCTGGCCATGCTGCTGTTGCTGCAGGACCGGGCGCTGCGCCAGATCGAGCGCCTCATCGAGATCGACGTGCTGACCGGCCTGTTGAACCGGCGCGGCTTCGACGAGCGCCTGCGACGCCTGCTCAAGCGCGGCGCCTTGCGCCCACCGCTGCTGGCCGTGCTGGACGTGGACCACTTCAAACGCATCAACGACACGCACGGCCATGCCGTCGGCGATGCCGTACTCAGCGGCGTTGGCGCGCGCCTGCACGAAGCGCTGCGGCCGCTGGACCTGGCGGTGCGCCTGGGCGGCGAGGAGTTCGCCGTCATCTGGCTCAACCCCGAGGCCGGCGGCGAGATGCGCCTGGGCGAGCGGCTGCGCGCGGTCATTGGCAGCCAGCCTTTCGAGACGGCCGCCGGCGCGCTGACGGTGACGGTCAGCGTCGGAGTCGCTCCGGCCGTCGGTCCCGACGAGGCACCCGAAGTGCTGTTCAGCCGCGCCGACGCGGCCCTGTACGAAGCCAAGCGCGGCGGGCGGGATCGCGTCGTGCTGGCGTCCTGACCCGCCTGCGCCTTACATGCTGCGGCGGTACTGCCCGCCCACCTCGAACAGCGCACCGGTGATCTGGCCCAGCGAGCACACGCGCACGGCTTCCATCAGCACGTCGAACACGTTCTTGTTCTCGATGACGGCCTGTTGAAGCCGCGCCAGCATGGCGGGCGATTCGGCCGCGTGGCGCTCCTGGAACTCCGCCAGGCGGGTCAGCTGCGACTGCTTCTCTTCGTCGGTGGAGCGCGCCAGCTCGATGTGCTCCAGCACCGTCTCGCCATGAGGGTTGCGGAAGGTGTTGACGCCGATGATGGGGTACTCGCCGGTGTGCTTGAGCATCTCGTAGTGCATCGACTCTTCCTGGATGCGGCCACGCTGGTAGCCGGTCTCCATGGCGCCGAGCACGCCGCCGCGTTCGCTGATGCGCTCGAACTCGCGCAGTACCGCCTCCTCGACCAGCTCGGTCAGCTCGTCGATGATGAAGGCGCCCTGCGACGGGTTCTCGTTCTTGGCCAGGCCCCACTCGCGGTTGATGATGAGCTGGATGGCCATGGCGCGGCGCACGCTGTCTTCGGTCGGCGTCGTGATGGCCTCGTCAAACGCGTTGGTGTGCAGCGAGTTGCAGTTGTCGTAGATGGCGATCAGCGCCTGCAGCGTGGTGCGGATGTCGTTGAAGGCGATCTCCTGCGCATGCAGGCTGCGGCCGGACGTTTGCACGTGGTACTTCAGCTTCTGGCTGCGTTCATTCGCGCCGTAACGGTCGCGCATCGAGACGGCCCAGATGCGGCGGGCCACGCGGCCCAGCACCGTGTACTCGGGGTCCATGCCGTTGCTGAAGAAGAAGCTCAGGTTGGGCGCGAAGTCGTCGATGTGCATGCCGCGCGCCAGATAGGCCTCGACAAAGGTGAAGCCGTTGGACAGCGTCAGCGCGAGCTGGCTGATGGGGTTCGCACCCGCCTCGGCGATGTGATAGCCCGAGATCGACACCGAGTAGAAGTTGCGCACGTTGTGGTGCACGAAGTACTCGGCGATGTCGCCCATCACCTTCAGCGAGAACTCGGTCGAGAAGATGCAGGTGTTCTGGCCCTGGTCTTCCTTCAGGATGTCGGCCTGCACGGTGCCGCGCACATTGGCCAGCACCCAGTCCCTGATCTTGGCGGCCTCATCTTGAGTCGGCTCGCGGCCGTTGTCGGCCTTGAACTTGGCGAGGTTCTGGTCGATGGCCGTGTTCATGAACATGGCCAGGATCGACGGCGCCGGGCCGTTGATGGTCATGGACACCGAGGTGGTCGGGCTGCACAGGTCGAAGCCGTCGTAGAGCACCTTCATGTCGTCCAGCGTCGCGATGCTGACGCCGGAGTTGCCCACCTTGCCGTAGATGTCGGGCCGCGGGGCCGGGTCGGCGCCGTACAGCGTCACCGAGTCGAAGGCCGTGGACAGGCGCTTGGCGGGCATGCCCTCGCTGACCAGTTTGAAGCGGCGGTTGGTGCGGAAGGCATCGCCTTCGCCGGCGAACATGCGCGTCGGGTCCTCACCCTCGCGCTTGAAGGCGAACACGCCGGCCGCGTAGGGGAAGCTGCCGGGCACGTTCTCCAGCATCAGCCACTTCAGCAGCTCGCCATGGCACTCATAGCCCGGCAGCACGACCTTGCGGATCTTGGTGCCGGACAGGCTTTGCGTGACCAGGGTGGTGCGGATCTCCTTGTCGCGGATCTTCACCACGTACTCGTCGCCGGCATAGGCCTTGACCATGTCAGGCCACTGCTGCAACAGCTGGCGGGCGTCGCCGTCGAGCCTGGCCTTGCGCTGCTCGGCGAGGTCGCCCAGGGCCGTGCGGGCGCCGTTCTTGTCGGGGTTGGCAGCCTCCAGCATGGCGCGGCTGGCTTCTAGCTGCTGGATCTCGCGGGCCAGCGTGGCCTGCTTGCGGGCGCGGGCCTTGTAGCTGCGCACCGTGTCGCTGATGTCGGCCAGATAGCGCACGCGGGCAGCCGGCACGATGGGCGTCTGGTGGGTGCTGTGGCGCGTGTCCACGCGCGGCAGGCGGCCTTCGCTGAACTTCAGCCCCAAGTCGGCCAGGCGAACCTTCAGCGCCTGGTACAGCGCCGTCACGCCGTCATCGTTGAAGCGGCTGGCCATGGTGCCGAACACCGGCATGGTGTCCGGCATCACCGTGAAGGCCTCGCGGTTGCGCTGCACCTGCTTGCTGACGTCGCGCAGCGCGTCCAGCGAGCCCTTGCGGTCGAACTTGTTGATGGCGACGAACTCGGCGAAGTCCAGCATGTCGATCTTCTCGAGCTGGCTGGCGGCGCCGAACTCGGGCGTCATGACGTACATCGGCACGTTGACCAGCGGCACGATGGCCGCGTCGCCCTGGCCGATGCCGGAGGTTTCGACGATGACGAGGTCGAAGCCCGCCACCTTGGCCGCGGCGATGACGTCGGGCAGGGCGGGGGAGATTTCCGAACCGAAATCACGCGTCGCCAGCGAGCGCATGAAGACGCGCGCACCCTGGCCCCAGGGGCTGATCGCGTTCATGCGGATGCGGTCGCCCAGCAGGGCGCCACCGCTCTTGCGGCGCGACGGGTCGATGGAGATCAGGGCCACGCGCAGGGCGTCGCCCTGGTCCAGGCGCAGGCGGCGGATGAGCTCGTCGGTCAGGCTGGACTTGCCGGCGCCACCGGTGCCGGTGATGCCGAGGACCGGCGTCTTGAGGCCCTTGGCTTGCTCGCGCAGAGCGTCGACGATGGAAGCGTCGGCCTTGCCGTTCTCCAGCGCCGTCAGCAGCTGGGCCAGGGAGCGCCAGGCGGATTCGGAATGGCCGGTGATGGCGGAGAGGTTTTGCGGCGCGTAGACGCTGAAGTCCTGGTCGGCCTTCATGACCATCTCGCCGATCATCCCTTGCAGGCCCATGCGCTGGCCGTCCTCGGGGCTGAAGATGCGCACGCCGTGCTCGGCCAGCTCGCGGATCTCGGCCGGCACGATGACGCCGCCGCCGCCGCCGAAGACCTGGATGTGCTCGCCGCCGCGTTCCTTCAGCAGCTGCACCATGTACTTGAAGTACTCGACGTGGCCGCCCTGGTAGGACGAGATGGCGATGCCCTGGGCATCCTCCTGCAGCGCCGCGGTGACGACTTCGTCCACCGAACGGTTGTGGCCGAGGTGGATGACCTCGGCGCCCATGCCCTGCAGGATGCGGCGCATGATGTTGATGGCGGCGTCATGCCCGTCAAACAGGCTGGCGGCAGTGACGAAACGGACCTTGTGGGTCGGGCGGTACTCGGCCAGCGCTTTGTAGTCGCTAGAGAGGTCGGTCATGGCTGTCTCCTTGCTCGGGCCGGATTCTAGGTCGCCAATTGACGTTAACGTCAATCAGGGCCTGTTAACACTGCGGCAGTAAGCCGCGAAGGCCGGCCGCCAGGGGCCAATCAAGACGCGGTGCGACGCCCGCATCGATATGCGGGCAAGTGGCGCAACGCGGAGTGGCCCCTGGCGGCTGGCCTTCCCTCCGGGTTGTGACCAGAAAGCCCGCGCGCGGCGTTGCGAAGCCTCGCTTGGGGCCTACCCAAGCTTCGTTTCGTGCCTTGCTCTCGGGCTTTCTGGTCACAACGCGGCGTGCTGCCGCAGTGTTAACAGGCCCTATGCTTTCGGTTAGCGTGCGCGGCCATGACGGATGCCGCACCTGAACTGGACAAATTCGACCGCCAGATCCTGACCCGCCTGCAGGACGAACCGCGCCAGCCCGCCGAAAAGATTGCCACCGCCATCGGCCTGTCGGCCACCGCCGTGCAGCGGCGCATCCGGCGCTTGCGCGAGGCCGGTGTCATCCAAGGTGAGCGCCTGCTTCTGGATGCGGCGGCGCTGGGCTTCGGCCTGTCGGTCTGGGTGGAAGTGCAATTGCGCGAGGCCAGCCGCAAGGCCGTCATCGACGGCTTCAAGCGCCGCATGGCCGCCGAGCCGCGGGTGCAGCAGTGCTTCTATGTGGCGGGCGACAGTGATTTCCTGCTGCTGGTGCGTTGCCGCGACGTGGCCGAGTTCGAGGCGCTGACGCGCGAGTTGTTCTTCGACGACGCCAACATCAAGAAGTTCCGCTCCGTCTTCGTGTTGGACGACTGCAAGCCCGACGCCGGGCTGCCGCTGGCGGACTGATTTCGCCGTGCCGCGGCGTTGGCACGCCCGGCAACGCCGCCGGGCGGCGGCCCTCGAAATCGACGATGGCGTCTTTCAATTCATGGAAGACAGACGATGGCCTTCGAGAGCGGCAGCGAGCCCTGCGAGTTCGAGATCCTGGATGCGCGCTTTGACGACTGCATCCGCAAAAGCGCCCGGCTGGAGCGCCTGGCCAGCGGCTGCCGCTGGACCGAGGGGCCGGTCTACATCCCGGCCCAGCGCCGCCTGCTGTGGAGCGACATCCCCAACGAGCGCATGCTGAGCTGGTGCGAGGTCTCCGGCCATGTCGCCGAATTCCGTCGCCCAAGTGGCTACACCAATGGCCACACGCTGGACCGGCAGGGGCGGCTGGTCAGCTGCGAGCAGGGCGGCCGGCGCGTGGTGCGCACCGAGCACGACGGCTCGATCACGGTGCTGGCCTCGCACTTCGAGGGCAAGCGTCTGAACAGCCCCAACGACGTGGTCGTGAAAGCCGACGGCACGGTCTGGTTCACCGACCCGCCCTACGGCATCTGCGACGACTACGAGGGCGTGCGCGCGCCGCAGGAGCAGTCCGGCTGCTGGGTCTACCGGCTGGACCCGGCCAGTGGCGAGCTGCGCGTGGTGGCCGACAACCTGGTCCATCCCAACGGCCTGGCGTTCTCGCCCGATGAGCGGTGCCTCTACGTCGCCGACACCGGCGTGGAGCGCGGCACCATGCATCGCTTTGCCGTCGACGCCGACGGCTCGCTGAGCGGCGGCGAGGTCTTCATCCACTGCGACACCGGCTTCTACGACGGTTTCCGCTGCGACACCGAAGGCCGCGTCTGGACCAGCGCCGGTCGCGCCATCCATTGCCATGCGCCGGACGGCACGCTGATCGGCCGCATCCGCGTACCCGAGCGGGTGTCGAACGTCAGCTTCGGCGGCCCCAAGCGCAACCGCCTCTTCATCTGCGCGACGAGCTCGGTCTATTCCGTGCTGTTGGCGGTCAACGGCGTCAAGCCCTGCTGAAGGCCCCGATCGGCCTGGGCACTAAATGGGGGCATGATCCGCCCCCATCCCAATTCCCGCCCTCCGACCGTGACCACGCAAGCCTCCACCACGCCGCTCGGGACCGAACTGACCGCCCGCGGCATCGTCCTCGGCATCCTCATCACCCTGGTCTTCACGGCCGCCAACGTCTACTTCGGCCTCAAGGCCGGCCTGACCTTCGCGACGTCGATCCCGGCCGCTGTCATCTCCATGGCCCTGCTGCGCCGCGCCGCGGGCAATTCCATCGGCGAGACCAATATCGTGCAGACGATCGCCTCGTCGGCCGGCACGCTGTCTTCCATCATCTTTGTGCTGCCCGGCCTGGTCATGATCGGCTGGTGGACGGGCTTCCCGTACTGGATGTCGACGACGCTGTGCGCCCTGGGCGGCGTGCTCGGCGTCATGTACTCCATCCCGCTGCGCCGGGCCCTCGTCACCAACTCGCCGCTGCCTTATCCGGAAGGCGTGGCCTGCGCCGAGGTGCTCAAGGTCGGCCATGCCGCCGACAGCGGCGAAGCCAACCGCCAGGGTCTGGCCGCCATCGTGGCGGGCACCGTGGTGTCGGCCGGCTTCAGCATCGTTGTCGCGACCCAGCTGTTCGCGGCCAACCTGGCCCAGTACTTCCGCCTGCCCGGCGGTGAGAAGGGCAATGGACCGGCAACGGGCTATGACCTGAACTTCAGCTTCGCCCTGCTGGCCGTCGGCCACCTCGTGGGCCTGTGGGTGGGCATCGCCATCCTGGTGGGCGCCTGCATCGCCTGGCTGGGCGGTGTGCCCTATCTGACGTTGGGCGTCGATGGCGCCGCCGAGGCGGTCGCGCTGTTCGCCTGGAGCAAGAAGGTGCGCTTCATCGGCGCGGGCTGCATCGCCGTGGCCGCCATCTGGACGCTGATCAAGCTGGCCAAGCCGGTCGTCGCGGGCCTGCACTCGGCCGCCATGTCGGCCCGCGTGCGCAAGGCCGGCCGGGCTGACACCCTGCCGCGCAACGAGCAGGACATCCCCATCGGCACCGTCGGCCTCATCACCCTGGCCTGCATGCTGCCCATCGGCTTCATGCTGTCCAGCTTTGCCACGTCCGCCGGCCTGGGCGACCAGATCGGCCTACTGGTCGTTGGCGGCGTCGTCTACGTCGTGCTGATGAGCTTCTTCGTCGCCGCCGTCTGCGGCTACATGGCCGGCCTGATCGGCTCGTCCAACAGCCCGCTGTCGGGCGTCGGCATCCTGGTCGTCATCGGCGTGTCGCTGCTGCTGGCCCTGGTCGTCAAGCCCATGCTGCCGCCCTCGACGGGCCAGGCCCTGGTCGCCTTCGCGCTGTTCGTCACGGCCGTCGTGTTCGCCGTGGCGACCATCTCCAACGACAACCTGCAGGACCTGAAGACCGGCCAGCTGGTGGACGCCACGCCGTGGCGCCAGCAGGTGGCGTTGATCATCGGCGTGCTCGCCGGTGCCATCGTCATCCCGCCGGTGCTGGACCTGCTGAACCAGGCCTATGGCTTTGCCGGTGCGCCGGGCGCCGACGCCAAGAAGGCACTGGCCGCACCCCAGGCCGCGTTGATCTCGGCCCTGGCCAAGGGGGTCATCCAGGGCGACCTGGACTGGAGCCTGATCCGCATTGGGGCCCTCATCGGCGTGGCCTGCATCGTCATTGACGAGGTCATGAAGCGCGCCTCGGGTGGCAAGGCCCACCTGGCGCCGCTGGCCGTCGGCCTGGGCATCTACCTGCCGATGAACAGCACGCTGATGATCGTGATCGGCGCCGTCGCCGGCTGGTGGTTCGAGAAGCGCGCTGCCTACAAGCGCGACCCCGAGGCCACCAAGCAGCTGGGCGTGCTGCTGGCCTCCGGCCTCATCGTCGGCGAAAGCCTGCTGGGCGTCATCCTGGCCGCCATCGTCGTGTTCTCCGGTAACGGCGCGCCGCTGGCCCTGGTGGGGGACAGCTTCGCCACCGCCGGCCAGGTGCTGGGGCTGCTGGCCTTTGCAGGCATTGGCATCGGGCTTTATCGCTGGCTGCTGAAGAAGCAACCCTGAGCTTTATCTGGCCGAGGGGCTATCTGAGGTAGTCCCAAGCCATCAAGATCAGCCAGAGCGCAGCGGCCAGGGTGCGCAGGCTTTGAACGATCGGGTTGTCGTCGGATGGCGCGGACAGTGATGCCTCAGGCGCCACATAGGCCGCCAGGAGTGCGTCGGGGCCGCCCAGCCACTTCTCCACGTTGTCCATGGAGGTGACGATCCTCAGCCAATGGGGATATCGCCTGACCAGCACCCGCAACAGTGGTCGCTCGTCCCGGCGCAACGTCGGGGTTGGTGGATTAGGATTGCGCAGCCTTCGCACAAGTTTGCGTTGGCGGGCCAGGACATCGGACGGCCGGTCATGGAAGGCCAGCCTTTCGTGGATGGCGGCGCCCAGCACGTCTCCAGCGGGGCCGAGCTTGCCCAAGGCCGCTGGGTGGTCGCCCCACCCGAACAGATTGCATGCTGTGTCGAACAGCAGGTCGTGACCCGGGCGCCAGCCCTGGACGAGCAAGTTTGCGACATCGCGCTCAAACAGCGCGCGGGCCGCCATATCCAGGGGCAGGAAAGCTGCGCTCAGCACCTTTTGGGCGGCGGCCGGCTTTGGAAGGCCGGCCTGCAGCGCATCGCAAAGCGCAGAAAACGCGGCTTCGGCAAGCGCGGCGCTGTCTGCCGCCGTGTCGGGGGTTCCAAGATTCTTGCCAGCGATCACGTGAACGTCCTTGCCACTCCTTTCGTGCCGGCAATGCTAGCGCCCGGCTAGCCTTGCAGCGCCGGGCGATCTGCGAGGTCGGGAGGTGTCAGTCGTCCGAGCTGCCGTAGCCGAACAGGTGCAGCAGGCTGGTGAACAGATTGAAGACGGACACGAACAGGCTGACGGTGGCGAGCACGTAGTTGGTCTCGCCGCCGTCCACGATCTGCTTGGTTTCGAACAGGATCAGGCCGGCCGACAGCAGGGCGACGACGGCCGAGACGGTCAGGGCCAGAGCCGGGATCTGGAAAAAGATCGCCGCAAGGCCGGCCAGCACCGCGACCACCATGCCGGCGAAGAGGAAGCCGCCCATCCACGACAGGTCGCGCTTGGTCGTCATCGCATAGGCTGACAAGGCCAGGAAGACGGCGCCGGTGGCGCCCAGGGCCAGCATGACGATCTGTCCGCCGGCCGGCAGGGCCAGGGTGCGCGTCAGCAAGGGGCCGAGGGTCCAGCCCATGAAGCCGGTCAAGGCGAAGACCAGACCGACGGCGGCGCCGCGGTTCTTCAGCTTGTGGATGCCGAACAGCAGGCCGAAATAGGCCACCAGCGTGAGGATGATGCCGGGGGCCGGCAGGCTGAAGGCGACGGCCGCACCGGCGACGGCGGCGCTGAACAACAGCGTCATGGCCAGCAGGGCATAGGTGTTGCGCAGCACGCGGCGGGCGCTCTCGCGGTCGAGAGAGCCGCCGTAGGGCATGGCAATGGCGATGGGGCGGGTTTGCATGGCAGACCTCCGTTGACGAAACGCGCTCAGGGTAGGCATGCAAGACAGCAAATAAAAGCAGAGAATCGCGAAGCATCGCTTCGAGAGAACTTGCTGATATGAGCATGAGCTACAGCTATCGTCATCTGTACTACTTCTGGGCCGTCGCCAAGGAGGGCGGGCTGACGCGCGCGGCCGAGAAGCTGGGCCTGTCGGTGCAGACCGTCTCGACGCAGGTGCGCGAGCTGGAACAGGACCTGGGCGCGGCCCTGCTGAAGCCCGCGGGCCGCGGCCTCACGTTGACCGAGGCCGGCCGCGCCGCGCTGGACGTCGCCGACCAGATCTTTTCCCTCGGCGAGACCTTGTCCGAGCGGGTGCGCGAGGCCGTCGACGTGCCGACCGTGCGCCTGGCCGTCGGCATCTCGGACGGCCTGCCCAAACTGGTCGCCCACCGCCTGCTGGCGCCCATCCTCGACACGCCGCAGCTGCGTTTGCTCTGCCACGAGGACGAGTTCGACGACCTGCTCGGCGACCTTGCCCTGCACCGGCTGGACGTCGTGCTGGCCGACCGGCCCGCGCCGGCCAACCCGAACTTGCGTGTCTACAGTCACTCCCTGGGCAGCTCGCCCATCGCCTGGTATGCCCACCCGCGCTGGACTGCAGCCGCGGCGCGCGACTTTCCCGCCTCGCTGGCCGATGTGCCGCTGCTGCTGCCGACCTCGCACGCGGCGCTGCGCCCCCGGCTGGACCAATGGCTGAACGAAGAGGGCTTGCGCGTGCGTGTCACCGGCGAGTTCGAGGACAGCGCCTTGCTCGCGACCTTCGGCAGCGAGGGCCTGGGCGTGTTCCCTGCGGCGACGGCGGTGGACGACGCGCTGACCGGCCGCTACGGCGTCGTCAACGTCGGCCTGGCCGAGGGCCTGGCGGAGCAGTTCTTCGCCGTGGGCACGGACAAGAAGATCAGCCATCCTCTGGTGAAGCGGCTTCTGCCGACGCCAACCTGAGTCAGACTCAACTTGCTACAGTTGACGTTTACGTCAATCAAGATTGCTCGGCTGTTTTGAGGCCGGGCTGACAGGAGACCCGACCATGAATCTGCCCGGCCTCAACTTCCAACTCGGCGAAGACATCGACGCGCTGCGCGACGCGGTTCGCGCCTTTGCCGACGAGGAGATCGCCCCGCGCGCGGCCGAGATCGACCGCAGCGACCAGTTCCCCATGGACCTGTGGCGCAAGATGGGCGAGCTGGGTGTGCTGGGCATCACCGTGCCCGAGGAGTACGGCGGCGCCAACATGGGTTATCTGGCGCACATGGTGGCGATGGAAGAGATCAGCCGCGGCAGCGCCTCGGTGGGCCTGAGCTACGGCGCGCACAGCAATCTGTGCGTCAACCAGATCAAGCGCAACGGCAACGACGCCCAGCGCAAGAAATACCTGCCCAAGCTGATCAGCGGCGAGCATGTCGGCGCGCTGGCCATGAGCGAGCCGGGCGCGGGCTCCGACGTGCTGTCGATGAAGCTGAAGGCCGAGGACAAGGGCGGCGTCTACCTGCTCAACGGCAGCAAGATGTGGATCACCAACGGCCCCGATGCCGACACCCTGGTGGTCTACGCGAAAACCGAGCCCGAGTTGGGCGCGCGCGGTGTGACGGCCTTCCTGATCGAGAAGGGCATGAAGGGCTTCAGCATTGCTCAGAAGCTCGACAAGCTGGGCATGCGCGGCTCGCACACCGGCGAGCTGGTGTTCCAGAACGTCGAGGTGCCGGCCGAGAACGTGCTGGGTGCCGTGAACGGCGGCGCCAAGGTGCTGATGTCAGGCCTGGACTACGAGCGCGCCGTGCTGACCGGCGGCCCGCTGGGCATCATGCAGAGCGTGATGGACAACATCGTTCCCTACATCCACGACCGCAAGCAGTTCGGCCAGAGCATCGGCGAGTTCCAGCTCATCCAGGGCAAGGTGGCCGACATGTACACCGTGCTGCAGGCGGCGCGCAGCTTTGCCTACACGGTGGCCAAGAACCTCGACCTGCTGGGCGCCGAGCATGTGCGCCAGGTGCGCAAGGACTGCGCCAGCGTCATCCTGTGGACGGCCGAGAAGGCGACCTGGATGGCCGGTGAAGGCATCCAGATCTTCGGCGGCAACGGCTACATCAACGAGTACCCGCTGGGCCGTCTGTGGCGTGACGCGAAGCTCTACGAAATCGGCGCGGGCACCTCGGAGATTCGCCGCATGCTGATCGGCCGGGAGCTGTTTGCCGAGACCATGTAAGTGACGGCCCTGCACGTCAACACGCCGCTGTTGCGAGCGGCGCCGGGGCTGTTCGAGCACCCCGAGGTCTGGCTGAAGATGGATGCCCTGCAGCCCAGCGGCAGCTTCAAGCTGCGCGGCGTCGGGCGGCTGGTGCAGCAGTCGGCGGTCGACGGTGCTCGGGCAATCGTCTGTGCGTCGGGTGGCAATGCCGGTTTCGCCGCGACGCACGCGGCCGTGTCGGTCGGTCTGCCGGTGACCGTCGTGCTTCCGATGACGAGCAGCATCGCCGTCGCTGAGCGTCTGGCTGCGCGTGGCGCAGAGGTGCTGCGGCATGGCGCTGTGTGGGACGAGGCGCATGAGTTCGCCGTCCAGCTCGCCGCCGAGCGCGGCGCGGCCTATGTGCATCCCTTCGACCACCCGCTGCTGTGGGCCGGGCACTCGACGCTGATCGACGAGGTCGTCGAGGCCGGCGTCGTGTTCGACGCCGTCATCACGGCCGTCGGGGGCGGCGGGCTGTTCTGCGGCATCGTGGAAGGCTTGGGACGCCATGGCCTGGACCAGGTGCCGGTCATCGCCGTCGAGACCCAAGGTGCAGCCAGCCTGCAGGCCAGCCTCAGCGCCGGCGAGCTGGTGTCGTTGCCCGCCATCACATCCATCGCCACCTCGCTGGGTTCGCGCCGTGTGGCGGGGCGGGCCTTCGAACTGGCGCGCTCGCATCCCACCCATGCCGTGCAGGTCAGCGATGACCAAGCCACGGCTGCCTGTGTTCGTTTCGCCGACGCCCATCGCGTTCTCGTCGAACCCGCCTGTGGCGCCGCGCTGGCGGCGGTCGACTTGCACGCCCGCGGTTTCAATCGGGTTCTTGTCGAGGTGTGCGGCGGCATGGGTGTTTCGCTGGAACTGCTCCGTTCCTGGGCTCAGCCCGCGACAATGAAATCATGACGACCGATACCAACCACGAACTGCAGGACCTGCTGAACAACAACAAGCGCTGGGCCGCCGAGACCGAAGCGCGCGAGCCGGGCTTCTTCTCGCGCCTGCTCAAGCAGCAGGAACCGCAATACCTGTGGATCGGCTGCGCCGACAGCCGCGTGCCGGCCAACGAGCTGGTCGACCTGCTGCCGGGCGAACTCTTCGTGCACCGCAACGTCGCCAACGTCGTCGTGCACTCCGACCTGAACTGCCTGTCCGTCATGCAGTTCGCGGTGGATCACCTCAAGGTGCGCCACATCATCGTCGTCGGCCACAGCAATTGCGGCGGCGTGCGTGCGGCGCTGTACGACATGCGCGTGGGCCTGGTCGAGAACTGGATCCGCCATGTGCAGGACGTGCGCCACATGCACAGCGAGTGGCTGAACGGCGTGCCCGAACCCAAGCGAGTCGATGCGCTGTGCGAGCTCAACGTGCTGGAGCAGGCCCGCAACGCCTGCCACACGACGGTGGTGCAGGATGCCTGGGAGCGCGGCCAGGAGGTCGTTGTGCACGGCTGGGTCTATGGCCTGCACAACGGCCTGCTGGAAGACCTGGCCCTGACGGCTGGCCGGCCCGAGGACGTGGACCCGGCCTACCGCCGCGCCCTGGCCAACGTCAAGTCACGCTACGCCACAGCCGGCTGAGTAGAGTCGCGCGGGTGTTTCCCATCCAGCTCACCGACAAGCGCGCCTTCGACATCGCCCAGACCCTGCTGGGCGGCTTCGACAAGCATTACCAGCTCTTCCGCGACACCACCCGGGAAGCCAAGGCCCGCTTCGAGCGCGGCGACTGGGCCGGTCAGCAGCGCGCCCAGGCTCTGCGCATCGAGTTCTACGACACCCGCGTCGCCGAGGCCAGCTCTCTGCTGGAGTCGCGTTTCGCGGCATCGGCCCTGCCCATGGATGTCTGGCAGCAGGTCAAGCTGCACTACATCGGCCTGCTGGTCGACCACCACCAGCCCGAACTGGCCGAGACCTTCTTCAACTCGGTGTGCACGCGCATCCTGCACCACGCCTATTTCCACAACGACTTCATCTTCATGCGGCCGGCCGTCTCGACGGAATACATCGAGAACGACGAGCCCGCCGCGCTGCCCACCTACCGCGCCTACTACCCGGCGCCGGACAAACTGCACGAGACGCTCAAGCGCGTCATCACCAACTTCCAGCTGGACGGCGACTTCGTCGACCTGAATCGCGACGTCGGCCGCGTGCTGGACGCCGTGCTGCAGCGCCTGGGCGAGTTCCGCCGCCGCGCCAACTTCCAGGTCCAGGTGCTGTCCAGCCTGTTCTACCGCAACAAGGGCGCCTACGTCGTCGGCAAGATCATCAACGGCTTCACCGAGACGCCCTTCGCCCTGCCCATCCTGCGCGATGAGGCCAGCGGCTGCTTCTTCATCGATGCCGCCCTGTTCGGCGAGGACGACCTGGCCGGCCTGTTCAGCTTCGCCCACGCCTACTTCCTCGTCGACATGGAAGTGCCCAGTGCCTATGTCCAGTTTCTGCGCTCTCTGATGCCGCGCAAGCCGCGCTCCGAGATCTATTCGGCCCTGGGCCTGCAGAAGCAGGGCAAGAACCTCTTCTACCGCGACTTCCTCTACCACCTGCGCCATTCCAGCGACAGATTCCGCATCGCACCCGGCATCAAGGGCATGGTCATGCTGGTGTTCGACCTGCCGAGCTGGCCCTTCGTGTTCAAGGTCATCAAGGACTTCTACCCGCCGCAGAAGGACACCACGCGCGAGCTCATCCAGAGCAAATACCTGCTGGTGAAGAGCCACGACCGCGTCGGGCGCATGGCCGACACGCTGGAGTACACGCGGGTGGCCTTCCCGCGCCATCGCTTCGACGAGGAATTGATTGCCGAGCTGAGGCACTTCTGCGGCAGCCTGCTGGAGGAAAACGGCGACGACCTCGTGCTCAAGCATGTCTACATCGAGCGCCGCATGGTGCCGCTCAACATCTACCTGCAGGACGCCACGCCCGAGCAGGTGGAGCGCGTCGTCATCGAGTACGGCAATGCCATCAAGGACCTGGTGGCCGCCAACATCTTCCCCGGCGACATGCTGTGGAAGAACTTCGGCGTGACCCGCCACGGCAAGGTCGTCTTCTACGACTACGACGAGATCGAATACCTGACCGACTGCAACTTCCGCCGCGTGCCCGAGCCGCGCAACGAGGAGGAGGAGATGTCGAGCGAGGTCTGGTACACCGTCGCGCCGCGCGACGTCTTCCCCGAGACCTTTGCCCCCTTCCTGCTCGGCAACCCGCGGGTGCGCGAGGCTTTCATGCGGCATCACGCCGACCTGCTGGATGCGAGTTTCTGGCAAGGGAACAAGGAACGCATCCTGGCGGGGCATGTGCACGACGTGTTCCCCTACGACCCGTCGCGGCGGTTCGCTGCCGCAGCCTGATGCGGGGCCATGCCATGCCAACGTTGATCACCCGCAATTGGCTGATCGGACTTGCGGTGGCCGTGTTGCTGGCCTGGGCCGCCGTCGGGATCGCCACCGGGCATCTCTACTTCATGCCGGGCCGTGGCATGGTCCACCTCAGCGGCGTGGCCGCTTTCCTGGCCTGCGGCGCCGTGGTTCTTGGCGCGGGCGCGCTGGTCGGCAAGCTCGTGAAGCGGGCCGATGTCTCGCGAGTTCCACGCCTGCTCGGCCGGGGATGCCTGGCGCTGGCAGTTCTCGCAATCGGGTTGAAGATGTTGGAGGCGCTGGGCCATGTTTCCCCGCCGGAGTTGCAAGGCTTGCTGTCCGAAGCGTCCCTGCGCGGGTTGCTTGGCCCGTCCCGGCTGTCGGCATGGGCGGCTGCTCGGCGGCCCGGCGTCAATGCCTGGTTGCTGGCCTCATGCGTGGCCTTGATCCCTGCCGCCGTGATCTTTCGCCTGCTGGGCGTGAACAGGGAGTTCGCGAACCGACACCCACGCCTCACGATGCTCTTCTTTCTGGTGTTTGGCCTGCCTTTTCTGGCTTGGCTCTCCATCGAGCTTCTGGCCTGGCTGCCTGCCCTGGGCGCTTCGGAGGAGGTGGGCCAGGCGTTTGCCGCCAAGGTCGCCTTCCATCTGTCCGCGCTCATCGTCCTCGGCGCGGTCTGGTGCGTCGTCGGCCTCATGATGGTCATCTTCCTGTTGAAGACGCTCGGTGGTGAGGTGCGCTGGACACCCCATTGAAGCGGTGCAGTCCGACAGACGGCGCGTCCGCAGCCCTCCAACATGGCTCTGATCGTCCCTGTTCTGGAGAGCACCGCATGATCTTCGAAGCCATCCGCGAAAGCCACGACCTGCAACGCGACCTGTGCCGCAAGCTCACCGCCTCGCGTGGTGACATGGCCACGCGCCAGTTGCTGTTCCTGCAACTGAAGGTGGAGTTGATGGCGCATGCGGCGGCCGAGGAGCGCTTTCTGTACGTGCCGCTGCTGATGGAAGACGGTGGCCTGGATTCCTCACGCCATGCGCTGCACGAACACCACCAGGTCGACGAACTGCTCGAAGACCTGTCGGTACGCAACAAGGCACAGGACGGCTGGATCGCGACGGCCAAGACGCTCAGCTTCAAGGTGCGCCACCACCTGAAGGAAGAGGAATCCAAGTTCTTCCATGTCGCCGGGCGCCTGCTGTCGGACGCAAAAAAACAGCTGCTCGCCGGCAAGTACAAGCGCGAGATCGTGCGCATGCGCAAGCATTACGCTGCCGAGTTCCAGACCGTCTCGGTGTCTGCGAGCACGGGCCTGGTCAAGCCGGCCAAGCCGGCGGCGGACAAGCCAGCCACCCGGGGCAATCCAGGCGCCGGATCGCAGCTGCGCGGCAAGAGCAAGCCGCGGCGCACGCGCTGACGCCCCGGCGATCCGCGCCAGCCGAGGTCGGACAGCGATCGACGGCACACTGTGGCCGTATGCCGTCCGACGCCATCACCCTCCAGCCACCGCACCCGGATCAACGGCCCCTGGTCCGCAACTATCTGGCGCAGCTGGCGCGGGACGAAGCCGTCCCTCGAGCCAATGCCGGCGACGAGTTTCTCGCCAGGACGCTGTTCGGCCCCAGCCCCGTGGCCATCGCCCACCTGGTCCACCGGGGTGACGAGGGCCCTTGCGGCCTGACCATCCACTCCTGGAAATGGGGTGCCTTCAGCGGCGTGATGGACATGTACCTCCATGTCCTCGTCATCGACCCGGCGTCGCGCGGCCGGGGCATAGGCCGTGCCGTCATGACCCAGCTGCTCGACATCGCGGCTGCCCATGGCGCGTCCAGACTGGAGCTGTTGACGACCCGCGACAACGCCGATGCTTCGGCCTTCTACGACCGCCTGGGCCTGGCGCAGGCCGCGCACATGGTGGTCAGGCGCTGCAGCGTTGCGTCATGAAGCGCCGCCGGCTTCTCATGTTTCCCCTCCTGCTGCCGGTCCTGCTGGCCGCCTGCCACACCATGACCCCAATGTCTTCCGAGGCGACGACCGATCTGGCACCCACGGGCCGATTGCGTGCCGTCATCAACCTGGGCAATCCCATCCTCGCCAACAGCGATCCCGCCACGGGCCAGCCGGTGGGTGTGTCCATCGACATGGCGCGCGAGCTGGCGCGGCAACTGGTCGTGCAAGCCGAGCTGCTGGTCGTGAAGACGGCGGGCGAGGCGGTGGACGCCCTGGCCAACGGCCGCGTGGACGTGGGTTTCTTCGCCATCGACCCGGCACGCGCTGCGACCACGGCCTATTCCGCGCCCTATGTACAGATCGAAGGCGCCTATCTCGTGCGCAACGAGTCGCCGCTGCGGTCCAACGACGAGGTCGATCACGCGGGAACGCGCGTGGCCGTCGGTGCACGCAGTGCCTACGACCTCTATCTGACGCGCGAACTCAAGGCCGCCACGATCGAACGTGCGCCGATGTCGCCTGAGGTGGTCAGCTACTTCCTGGCCCAGCAACTCGACGTGGCGGCCGGCGTGAAGCAGCAACTGGAAGCGGATGCGCGGCGCAACCCCGGTCTGCGGCTGCTGCCCGGGCGGTTCATGGTCATCAACCAGGCCATGGGCATGGCCAAAGGCAAGCCGGCCGGCGCCCATGCCCTCGCCGATTTCGTGGAGAAGGCCAAGGCCTCGGGCTTTGTGGCCGAAGCGCTCAAGCGCCACCAAATCGAGGGCGCCGCTGTCGCGCCGCCAGCCGCGTCCCGCTGATCAGCCCTGTGTCGGCCTGAACACCCGCACGCGGTGCCCGTCCGGGTCGGCCGTCACGGCCGTGAAGCCGAAGTCCATGGACGTGGGCGACTGCAGCACCGGCCAGCCCGAAGCCTTCCAGGCGGCGACCGCGGCGTTCACTTCCGTGTCGGTTTCGACGGTGATGCCGATCTCCGAGCCGCCGCCGCGGTGCAGGCCTGCGGGCTGCACGTCGTGGGCTGCCCAGAGGCCCAGCATGGTCTTGTCGTTGAGCATGAACATCGCGAAGTTGGGGCTCTGCTCGACGGGTTCGCGGCCCAGCAGCGAACGGTAGAAGAGCACGCTCTCGGCGGGGCTGTGCACGTAGAGGATGAGGCAGTCGGGTTGCATGGCGGTCTCCGTGGGTGGTGAATGCCGCCATGTTCGGCGCGGGCGCTGACAGGGGCTGTCAGCAGCGCGCGCTTGCGTCAACTCACCTTGAATTCGAACTCCTGTTCGAAGATGTGGTTGCCGGGGCATTCGTAGGTGTCCCGCAGCGCGGCCTCGATGGCCTGGACGAACTTCCGCTGCACTGAACGATCGGCAGACGCCATCGACGTGGTGGGCGTGATTTCCACGGCAACCACTCGTCCTTCACGCACCGTCACCACCGCACGGTAGCGCGCCGTCCCCTTCCAGTTGACGACAGGCAGCTGCGGTGCGGCGAGCTTGGTGCAGACCCGCACACCTTCGGCCCAAGGCCTTTCCGGCGTGCGGAACACCCCGAAAACCTTCAACTGCTCGGCGATCTTGCTCGAGTCGCCGACGACGACCCAGCTCTGCTCGTCGGGGTTGAAGTACTTCCTGCCCATGGCCTGGACCTCGGCGGCCGTGACCTTCTGGATGGCCGGCACGAACTTGCCGAGAAAGTCGGCCGGCAGGCCGATCAGCCAGTTGTTGGCCAGCTGGTTGGCGAGCGAGCCCTGCAACTGGGTGCTGACGAGATAGCTGCCGGCCATGTAGCGCTTGTTCATCGCCATTTCGGCTTCGGGCACCGTTTCCTCACCGATGCGGCGGTACTCCTTGATGTACTCCGTCATCGCGGCCCCCGTCACCTCGTTGCGCACGTCGGCGCCGCCGGTGATGGCCCCGCCGACGCGCCAGGACTGGCCACCAGCGCGGGCGCCGTAGGTGTAGCCCTTTTCCTCGCGCAGGTTCTGGTTGATGCGGCTGGAGAAGCCGGTACCGAGGATGGTGCTGGTCAGCCGCAGCGCGACCTGCTCGTTGCCCGATGCGGCCATGCCGGGGCGGCCCAGGCGCAGCGTGGCCTGCACGCTGCCGGGGCGTTCCAGCAGCAGGCGCTGCACCGGTGCCGTCGCGGCCGGAGCCTTCAGCTCGGGCACGGCATCGCCGCTGGACTCCCAGCCTCCAAAGCTGGCCTGGGCGAGCTTGAGCGCCTGGGGGACATCGATGCGGCCGGTGATGACGAGCAGCGCATGGTCGGGGCGGAAGCGCCGTGCATGCGCGGCTCGCAGGTCCTCCGCCGTCGCGGCGTTGATGGCGGCCTCGGTCTCCTGCGTGCGGCCATAGGGGTGGTCGCCGTAGATGGCGCCGTTCAGGGCTTTGGTGGCGCGAAAGCCCGGCTGCGAGCTGGACGCCTTCAGGGCCTGCAAGGCATTGGTCTTGGCCAGCTGTACCTCGCCATCCGGGAAGGCGGCGTGGCGGGCCACGTCGGCGAGCAGGGCGGCCATGGTGCCGGCATGCGAGGCCAGGGCGTTGGCGAAGAGATTGACGCCGTCGTTGCTGGCGCTGGCGCCGAGCGAGCCGCCCATGGCCTGGGCGGCCTCGGCGATCTGCCTGGAGCTGCGTTGGGCGGTGCCCTCCGACAGCAGGCCGGCCATCAGCTTGGCCCGGCCGGGCGCATCGGCAGCGTCGGCGCCGAAGCCGGCGCCGCGCACGGCGAGCACGAAGTCCACTCGCGGAATGCCGTTGCGCGGCACGACCCAGACCTGCAGGCCGTTGGCCAGGGTTTGCTGGGTGATCTTGGGCACGGCCAGCGGCTTGTCCTTGCCGAAGGCGGGGAGCTCCGCCGGCAGCGGGGTCTCGGCGGCCTGGGCCGCGACGGTCAGCGCCAGGACGGCGGCGATCAGGCCGAGGCGGAAGGAGGAGGTGATGGTGTTCATCGTCAGCGTCCGCATCAGGGTTGGGAGGCCGGCTTGGCGGCGGGCTTGCGGTCGATGACCGAGCGGTTGGCCGGAGTCAGATAGGTGGCGGCCACGCGCTGCACGTCCGCCGAGCTCACGGCCTGGATCCAGCCGGGCACCTGGTTGACGACCTTGGCATCGCCCCACAGCGCCTGCAGCTTGGCCAGGCGATCGGCGCGCTGCAGGAACATCTCCATGTCGTTGTACCAGTCGGCCAGCAGGGCGGTCTTCAGGTTCTTCAACGTGGCGTCGTCCACGCCGTCCTTGACGATGCGGGCGATCTCCTCGTCCATGCCGGCCAGCAGGGCGTCGGCATTGGTGGTCGGTTTGTAGAGGGCGAAGACGGTGAAGAGGCTGGGGCCGTCGTATTCCCAGACACCGGTCAGACCGTAGAGGGAGCTGACGTTCAGCGCCAGCTCGCGGCCCTTGACCAGGCCCTGGTAGAGGCGCGAGGCATCGCCGCCGGCCAGCAGCTGGCCGAGCACGGCAAAGGGCGCCTGGTCCTTGCTGCCGCGGATGGGCAGCTTCCAGGCCGCGGCGACGGCCGGCACCTGGGCCAGCTTGTCGGCTTGAGTCAGGCGGCGCTCGGCGCTGTTGAGGCCTTCGCTGAAGTCGGTAGGCTTGGGCGTCGGGCGGGCGGCGATTTTTCCGAAGTACTTCTCGGCCAGCGCAAAGCCCTGGGCCGGCGTCACGTCGCCGGCGATGGACAGCACGGCGTTGTTGGGGCCGTAGAAGTCGCGATGGAAGGCGCGCACGTCGTCCAGGTTGGCGTTCTCCAGGTCGACGAAGCTGCCGTAGCCGTCATGCTTGTTCTCCCATTTGTCGAAGGCCAGGGCCGAGATGTCCAACCACATGAAGCCGCCATAGGGCTGGTTCTGCACGTTGACGCGGATCTCCTCCTTCACGACATCCTGCTGGTTCTTCAGCGTCGTGGGGTTGAAGTCCAGCGTCCTCATGCGGTCGGCCTCCAGCCATAGCATGGAGTCCAGCGACGAAGACGGCGCCGTCTCGATGTAGTTGGTGAAGTCGGGACGGGTCGAGCCGTTGTTGTTGCCGCCGCCCGAGGTGATGACCTTGTCGAAGACACCCTTGGGCGCCTTGGGCGTGCCCTGGAACATCAGGTGCTCGAAGAGGTGGGCGAAGCCGGTGCGGTTCTGCGGCTCCAGCCGCATGCCGACCTTGTAGACTACGCTGACGCCGACGGTGGGGCTGCTGGAGTCGGGCGAGACGATGACGGTCAGTCCGTTGGCCAGCTTCTTGGTGTGCACGGGGATCTGCCAGCGGTCGATCTGCGGCGCGTCCTTGGGCGCGGCCCCGGCCGGGCCGGCAGTCAGCACTGCGGCGGCGGCGCCGATGGCGCCGAGCACCGCGCGGCGAATGGTTTGCAACATGGGATCTCCAGAAGAGGGAATGGCGCGCAGTGTCTCCGCGGTTGGGCGGGGTGCCGCAGGCCATGGCGGGTCAGCCCGCCCCTGGCATTTTTCACCCCTTCCCGCGTGATCCTTGGCTGGTGGCGCTTGCGTCCTTGATAAGGAGCCGGCATGTCGCCGCGCTCCAACTCTGTGGAGACCATCATGGCCGCATTGCCCGTCACCATCGCCCTGAAGAACATCAAGTGCAAGATCGAGACCGACGAGGTCGGTTCGGACGAGCCCTATGTCCTTGTCACCGCCGTCGACCTTGGCAACCCGCTGCTGCCCAATGCCGAGGTCACGCTCTACGGCCCGTGGAGCGATGTCGATGCGGGCGAGACGCACAGTACACAGTCGCTGCAGCCCGGCATCAACCCGAGCGACATGCCCTTCATCGTGTGGCGCAGGAACGCCTGGGGGCCTTCGGGCAGCGCCAAGGCGATCGCCAACCCGGCCAACGCCATCCTGCTCGTGTCGATGATGGAGCACGACGACGGCAAGCCCGGCACGGCGCGCGAGCTGGTCAAGGGCGCCGTTGTCAGCTCCCTGGCCGCATCCGTCAACATGACGCGGGCTCAGCGCGTCACCAAGCTGAAGACCGACATCAACGGCGCCCTCGGCATCCCGACCGGCTTCCCCAACTTCGACGACCGCGTCGGCACGACCCAGGAGCTGGCCCTCAGCGCCAACCTGCTCGACGTGGCCGCCGGCCCCAAGACCAAGACGCTGACCATCACGGGCGACGGCGGCAAGTACGAAGTCACCTTCGTCGTCACGAAGGGCTGAGGGCAGGTGTTCAGCCCGTCACTTGACGGGCTTCACCTCGACGGGGCACTTGGTCGGGTCCGGGCACTTGGGCTTCTTGGGTGTGACCTGGCCCGCCGTGTTGCCGCCGTTGCTGCTCAGGCCGCCGCCATTGCCGCCGGCATTCGGTGCCGAGGTGCCGACCTTGTTGGTCGCCGTGGCGGAGGGGCCGGAAGCCGCCTGGGTGGGCGTCGCCGGCGTGGTGGGGTTGGCGAAGGCCGAGGCCGCGCAGACGGCGAGCAAGGCGGAAAGGAGTCGCGGGGTCATGGTTGTCTCCATCAAAAGCTCAGCAGGACAAGAACATCCCGCGCATCGGCCACGGGAGCGGGCAGCGCCTGCAAGGCCAGCAGTGACTTGCGCACGGCTTCGGCATCGCGGCGGGAAGACAGGGCTTGCGCATACGCCTGCAGCGCGGCATCTCGCGCCACGCGGTCGGGCTTGAACAGGGCCTGCAACGCGACCACGCGGGCGCGGTCGGGATGGCCGTCGGCCAGGCCCGCCCGGGTCACCTGCATGGCTTCGGCAAGAGGCTGCAGCGCCGCCTCCGGTCGGCACAAGGCCTTCAGCACCAGCGTCGGCCACAGGTCGGCGTCATGGGCTGGCAGCAACTGGAGCTGGCGAGCCAAGGCTTCGTCGATGCGGCGGCGTGCTTCGTCGACATGGCCTTGGCGGAGTGCCGCTTCACCACGCAAGGCCATGGCGCGAGCTGCGGCTGAGGGAGCGCCGGCGGCTTCGAGGCGGGCCTGCAAGGCCTGCAGCCGGGCTTCGGCCGCCGCCGCTTCGCCCCCGCGCAGCTGCAGGCGGGCCGCGGTCAGGGCCACCAGCGGCGCGGCATCAGGCTCCGCCAGCGCCTGGGCTTGCCCGGCCGCCGCCTCGGCCTCGCGGCGAGCGGCGCCGATGTCACCATCGTGGAAGAGGGCGCCGGCCAGCCAGGCGCGCGTGTAGACGGTCGTCGCATCGCCCGGCCCCAGCACCTCGCCCAGTTCGGCGACGCTGGCCTGCAGCAAGGGCACGGCGCTGGCGTAACGACCCAGCTCCATCTCCAGCGTCGCGGCCGAAGCGCGCGCCTGGGCGGCCGTCAGGCGGTTCACGCCGGCGCTGGCCTGCACCAGTTGCGCCAGGCGGGTGCGGGCCTCGTCCCAGCGGCCTTGGGCGCGGGCGAGGTTGGCCAGCGCGTCCAGCGATTTGCGGTAGGCCTCGTGTTGCGCGCCGAAGCGGGCCAGGGCCAGCGGCTCGACGCGGCGCAGCAGGGCTTCGGCGCGCGCCAGTTCGCCAGCCTCGGCGGCCATCTCGCCGAGGTTGGCGAGGGCGATGACTGACTGGGCATCGTCGCCCTCGGTCAGGGTCTCGAACAGGCGGCTCGCTGCATCCGCGTCGCCCAGGCGCCGACGCGCGTTGGCCAGCTGCAGGGCGACTTCCCGTCCTTCCTCGCCCCGGCCTTGCAGCTGCGCGTGAGCCAGCGACAAGGCCTCTGCCGCCAAGGCCATGTCGCCCGACTGGTTGAGCAGCAAGCCCAACGGCCGAGCTACCTCGGCCAGGAGTGCAGGGTCGCCGGCCAGCCTGCGTCGGGCCTCGGTCCAGCTGCGCCTGAGCAGTTCGATCATCGGCACTGTCGCGCTGCCCGAGGCGTCGGGGCTGAGGCCGCTCAGCAACTCCGTGAGCACGCTCTGCACCCGCCGCGTGCGCTCGGCCTCGCGTGCGGCTTCGCGCCATTGCCAGGCGGTGGCGGTCATGCCGGCGAGCAGGCTGGCGAGCACCAGGCTCAGCGCGGCCAGCTGCAGCCGGTAGCGGCGCGCGAACCTGGTGCTCCGATAGGCCAGCGAGTCGGGGCGGGCCAGGACGGGCCGGTGCTCCAGATGGCGGCGCACATCGTCAGCCAGCGCGCTGGCGCTGGCGTAGCGCGCATCGGGCCTCTCCTTCAGCGCGCGGCCGACGATGAGCGCCAGGTCGCCGTGCAGCGCGGGACCGGGCTCGCGCTGGCCGGTCAGCAGCAGGCAGAGCAGGCGGCCCAGGGCGAAGACATCGGTGGCCGTGCTGACGGGTTCGCCGCGCACCTGCTCGGGCGCGGCGTACTCCGGCGTCAGGCCGGCGGGCAGCTGGGCGGTGAGCTCGTCGCTCGTGTCGTCGGCCAGCAGCTTGGCGACGCCGAAGTCCAGCAGCTTCACCTGGCCCTCGGCCGTGACGAGGATGTTGCCGGGCTTGAGGTCGCGGTGCACGACCAGGCGGGCATGCGCGTGGGCCACCGCGTCGCAGACCTGCAGGAAGAGGCGCAGCCGCGCGGCGACGTCCAGGCCTTGCGCTTCGCACCAGCGGTCGATGCGCTCGCCCTCCACCAGCTCCAGCACCAGGTAGCGGGTACGCGCTGCGCCGAGCAGCGCCTCGCCGATGTCCAGCAGCCGGGCGATGTTGGGATGGGTCAGTCGCGCCAGCAGCTCGCCCTCGCGGCGAAAGCGCGCCTGGTTGGCCTCGCCGCGCCAGGGGCTGTGCAGCAGCTTGATGGCCGCCTCGCCCTGGTGGGCGCCATCGCTGCGCCTCGCCCGCCACACCTCGCCCATGCCGCCGCTGCCCAGCGGGGTGACCAGCGTCCAGGCGCCCAGCACCTGGCCGGCCAGCTCGGGCGCATGGGGCAGCTGGGCCGGCGCTTTCAGAAAGCCACCGGCTTCGGCGGCGCGATCCGCGTTGATCAAGGCCTCCAGCCGCTCGCGCTGCGCTGCGGGCATCTCCGACAGCAAGGCCTCGCGCTCCGGCGGGCTCGCGTCCTGCCAGGCGTCAAAGGCGGCCAGCGCGCCGGCCCGGTCGGCCGTGGTGCTCATGGCACCCTTCGCACTGCGTGCTGTCCCGCCAGGCGGGAGCGAGCTTGCTTGGGACGGCCCGGCGCGGCGCTCATGCCTGCAAGGCTTCAAAGAGGAAGGCGCGCGCCTTGCGCCAGTCGCGCTTGATGGTGGGCACCGATACATCCAGCAGCTCAGCGATTTCCTCCAGCTCCAGGCCGCCGAAGAAGCGCATCTCGACGACCTGGTGGGCGCGGCCGTCGGCCCGCTCCAGCAGCTGCATGACGTCATCGAGCTGCAGCACGTCGGGCGGCGCCAGCTGCTCCAGCGCTGTGGTGGACAGGGTGACCTGGGCGCCGGCGCCGCGCTTGTCGGCGTTGCGCTCGCGCAGGTGGTCGACGATGACACTGCGCATGACCTTGCTGGCATGGGCGAAGAACTGGGCGCGGTGCAGGGCCGCCTCTTTCGGGGTCGGGCCGGCGCTCTTCAGCCAGACCTCATGGATCAGCGCCGCCGGCTCCAGCGTCATCGGCGCATGGCCGGCGAGATGACTGCGGGCCAGGCGCTTGAGCTCGGGATAGAGGGCTGTGTAGAGGCGGTCGCGCGCAGCCGTGTCGCCGGCGGAGAGTTCATGCAGCAGCAGGGTGATGTCGGAGGCCATGGTGCGCCGGCATGCTGGCACCGGCGCAAGGGCTTGTCCCTCCCCACGATGCCAGTGCCGCATGCGGGATGATGCGCTGATGAAGCGTTTTCTTCTTGCCTTGGGCCTGACCCTGCTGGCGCCCCTGGCCCAGGCGCAGGCCGGCGACCGTTGGGTGCAGGCCACCAGCCTGATGCTGCGCGCCGAGGCCTCGCCGACCGCCGCCATCGTCGCGCGGCTGCAGCAGGGCAGCCGTGTCCGCCTGGTGACGCCCCACGTCGGTGGTGGCGACTGGTGCATGGTGGAGGCTGGCACCCAGCTGGCCTTCGTGGCCTGCCGCTATCTGAGCGAGCAGCCGGTGGCCCTGCCGCGGGCGGGTGAGGGCGGCGTGCCGGCCGACCGGCGCTGGGTGGCCGGCAGCAATCTGCTGTTGCGGGCCGAACCGCGGCCCGATGCCGCCGTGCTGAGCCGGCTGAGCCTGAACACGGTGCTGCGCCTGGCCGGCGATGAAGCCGGCAACAACGGCTATTGCGCCGTGCAGCGCGTCGATGGCGAGGTGCAATCCGGCTATACCGCCTGCCGCTATCTGCAGCGTTCTCCGTTGGAGATGGACAAGCTCACCGAGCCCTGGAAGGACGGCCGCAACAACCCCGACTTCGACCCCGCGCGGGCCTTCTGGATCGCGCCCAGCTGGGAGCTGATGTCCCACTACGCGAGTCATGTCGAGCGGCAGCGCCAAGCCAAGGGCAGTGCGGCACCCACAGGACCCGACGAGCAACTGGAGCGCATGAAGGCCAGGCTGTCGGGGCAGGTGGCCCATGTCCGCGAACCGGCCACCGTCTGGCCCGACTGGGAACAGCTGCGCGCCCCCAAGTCGGGCGACCCGTCGGCGGCCCTCAATCTGTGGGGCGAGATCTTCAGCAACGAACACGCGAGCCGGCCGGCCGCCTTCCTCCGGGCGCTGCCCGCCCTGCCGGCGGTGACGCCCTCCTGGTGGCGCAGCGAGGCCGAACTGGCGGGGCCGGGCGAGCCCATTCCCGCCCTCGCCACCCGCTTCGGTGGTGAGGTGGTCTGGTTGCACGAGTCGCTCTTGCCGGGAGCGCGACGCCCCCGCGAGATGGAAGCGGGCATTCGAGTCGAACGCCTGACGCAGCCGCTGCAGCGCATCAGCCTGATGTCCAACCAGAGCCTGCGCGAGGAGCGCCGGCAACCGGTGACCATGAGCACCAGTTGGGATCCGAACTCGGAAACCGGCTGCGCTGCGTGGCAAGGGGCGTTCAGCTTCGGCGACGCCGACGCCGCCACCTACAAACGCAACGAGTTCACGCCACCGGTGAGCAGCGGGCCGTTGACGCTGTTCCGGTTCTGGAGCACCAAGCCCCTGCCGGCCGGGCCGGCGCGCTGGACCTCGCAGGCCTTCAAGCTCGACCGCGACAAGACCGGCTTCGTGTCCGCCGAGTGGCGCCTCGTGGACCTGGATGGCGACGGCGTGCCCGACCTGGCCTGGCTTCAGGCCACCGGCCGTGGGCCTGGCCATCTGGATGGCGCCCCCAAGCACGACGACCCCTGGTACCGCCTGCTGCTGGCCAATGTGGACGGCCGCTGGCGTCTGCTGGCGGTGGACCTCTTCTCCTACGGCTGCGGCTGCTGAGCCTGCCGCGACAATGCGGCATTCACTTCCGATTCAGAAGACCATGTCCGAAGCCACCCGCCCCGAACTGCCCGACCACCTCAGCGTCGACCCGCGCAGCCCCCATCACGTCGCCGCCGTCTTCGAGCACGACATCGGCATCCGCTTCAACGGCAAGGACCGCCACGACGTCGAGGAATACTGCATCAGCGAAGGCTGGATCAAGGTGCCTGCCGGCAAGACGCTGGACCGCAAGGGCCGGCCGCTGTGCATCAAGCTCAAGGGGCAGGTCGAAGCTTTCTACCGCTGAAGTTGTTTTTGCCCCTCGCCCGGTCTGCCTTGCTGAACGCCGGCGGCCCGATCGGTCCCCCGAAGCGACGGCCCGGCGCTCGGCCCGCGGTGCAAGGCGACGACGCGAGGCGTTGAAAACTCGCCTAGCGCAACGACACGAGCACCAACGCCGCGGCCATCCAGAGCGCTATCCAGCCCGGATGGCGGCCGCGGTTGCTCCACAGCACCAGCGAGCCGCCAGTCAACAGCGCCACAACCACGCCGCGCTCGATGATGCCGCCGGAAGCGGCCCCGGGTCCCGGCTGGGCCAGCCACAGCAGCAATGCGGCCAGTGCCCAGCCCAGCACCGTCACCAGGTGCCAGTTGGCCCACAGGATGCGCGTCTGGTAGCCGCGCAGCACCGGCTGGCCGCCGCTGGGCACCACGCCGCCGCGGCGCAGCGTGCGAAAGATCAGCCACTCGCCGCCCACGGAATGGGCCAATCCCGTCAGTGCGATGACGATCGCCGCGGCCAGCAGCCAGGCGTTCATTCCGACCTCCGCGCCGTCAGCTTCAGCTTGAGCCCGCCGTCGGGCCGCAGCGTGACGGCCATGCGCGGTTTCGGCGTCTCGTCGCTGACGGGGCTGAGCTCAAAACGCTGCAGCATCAGCGCGGCGATCAGCGTCATCTCCAGCACCGCGAAATGCTGGCCCAGGCAGACCCGCGGGCCGACGCCGAAGGGGATGTAGGCGCCGCGTGGAATCTCGCGAGGCGCATCCGCCATGAAGCGCTCCGGCTTGAAGGCCAGCGGCGCATCCGGCCACCAGCGCGCGTCGCGGTGCAGCAGCCAGGGCGTCACGCGCACGAGGGTGCGCGCGGGCAGGCGCACGCCGCCCAGCGTGATCTCGCGCGTCAGCCGCCGCGTCAGCAGGCCGGCCACCGGTGGGTACAGGCGCATGGCCTCCTTCAACGTGGCCGACACGAAGGGCAGGGCGGCCGCGTCGTCGGAGGTCGGCGCACGGCCGGCCAGCACGGCGTCGACTTCGGCGCGTGCCCGCACCTGTGCCTCGGGGTGGGCCGCCAGCAGCCAGCTCCACCACACCAGCGCCGTGGCGCTGGTCTCGTGGCCGGCCTGGAAGCTGACCATGCACTGGTCGTAGATCTCCTGCGGCGACAGGGCCGCGCCCGTCGTTTCGTCGCGCAGGGCCATCAGCATGCCGAGCAGGTCGGGCTTGTCCTCATTGGATGCACGCCGGGCCTGGACGTGACCTCCGAGCAGCCCGTGCAGCAACCGGTTGGCGCGGCGCTTGGCCGCCTTGCCGGGCAGGGGCAGCCAGTCGGGCAGTGTCACGGGCCAGAACATCTCGGCCAGGGCCGTCTCGCTGAGCACCTGCACGGCCTCGGCCGCGGCGCCTGTGTCCACGCCGATGGGCCGGCTGAACAGCGTGCGCGAGATGACGTCCATGGTCAGGTGGCTGAACAGCGTGTCCATGGCCACCTCGCCCTCCCTGACTTGCGCCAGCCCCGCCGCGGCGGCCTCGGCCATCAGCGCCGCATAGCCGGCCACGCGCTTGGGCGTGAAGGCCTGCATCAGCATGCGGCGCTGGCGCTGCCAGGTTGCGCCCTCGGTGACGAGGACGGACTGGCCCATCAGCTGGGCGAAGACCTCGGGGCCGCGCTCCCAGCGGGTCAGCGCGTCGGCGTGGTCCACCATGGCGGCGCGCACCAGCTCGGGGTCGAAGAGGTCGACCCCCCGCTCGCCCAGGATGCGCTGACCGACCAGGTCGCCCAGCGGGCGCTGAGCCGAAATGACGGCGAGATAGTCGCGCCGCATCGCGGCGAGCACGGGCAGGCCCCACCAGCGGTCGGGGTGGCTCGGGAGGTCGTTCCAGGTCAGCGTGGTCATGCCCCACATGCTGCGCCTTCGCGCTCCAGACGGTCTTGAACGAATGCGACACTGATCGCATGAACGACGCAGCGACCCGCCTCTGGCTGCCGCCGCTGGCCCTGGCCGGCTGCGTGCGCGGCGTCATGATGCGCGACACCCGGGGGCGCCAGCTCGACGCCATGCAGCGCGAGAACTACTTCCCCGCGACGCCACTGGTGCAGCTGTTCTGGTGGGCCGAGGGCAGCAGCGAATGGCTGGCCACGCCGGGCTTCTCGACACCGCCGCCCGAGCGCCGCCACGCACTCATGCTGTTCGGCGGGCCTTTCACGCTGCCCACGCACACGCGCAACCCGGGCGAGATGCAGGCCTTCAAGCTGCTGCTGTTGCCGGATGCCTTCGTGGCGCTGACCGGTGTCTCGCTGGAGCGCCACGTCAACCGGGTCGTCGATGCGCGCGAGGTGCTGCCCGCCGACTGGCTGGCCTGGGGCGAGGCGATGTCGGGCGCGGCCGATGACGACGCGCGCCTGCAGCTGTTGGAAGCCTTCCTGCTGCCGCGCTGGCAGGCCCTGGGCGCGCAGCGGACGGGGCACCGCTACGCCGACTGGCTCCAGGCCCTGGCCGTGCGTGCCGCCACCAGCGCGGCGGGCCGCAGCCTGCGTCAGCTGGAGCGCCGCATCAAGGCCTGGGCCGGGCTGCCCATGCGCGAGCTGCGCGCCGTGTCGCGCGCAGAACAGGCCTTTTACGCGGTGGCCGCGGCCGAGGGCGTGGGCGCCGTGAACTGGGCCGACATCGCCGCCGACAACGACTACGCCGACCAGAGCCATCTCTGCCGCGAGACCCGCCGCCTGACCGGCTTCAGCCCCGAGGACCTGCGCCGCCGCATCCAGACCGAGGAGGCCTTCTGGGCCTACCGCCTGTGGCGCTGAGCCTGCGCGTGCTGCTGCCGGTGCTCGCCTGCCTGCTGTGCTGGGCCGCCACCTCGGTCCGCGCGGCCGGCTGCCCGCAGCCGCTGCGCATCGGCTTCAGCGACGCCGCCTCGCCGCCCGGCCTGCTGGGCTCGGGCCCGACCTTTCCTGAGCCGCCCGGCTGGGAGGTGGTCGCCGTGCGCGAGGCCCTCAAGCGCCTGGGCTGTCAGGCCGAGCTGCTGCGCCTGCCCAACCGCCGCCTGTCGGCCTCGCTGGCCCAGGGCGGCGTCGACATCGGCCTGCTTTTCGGCACCACGCCCGAGCGCTTGCGCAGCTTCGCCTTCCCCCTCGACGCGCAGGGCCGGCCCGACCTGGCCTGGGCGCCGGTGTTCGGGCACCTGGCCCTGTTCGGCCGCGCCGGCGAGCCGGCCGACGCCAACTGGGACGGGCGCCGCCTGTCCGCAGGCCGGCGTGTCGGCGTGCTGACCGGATCGGTGCAGGAGGCCATCGCACGCGACCATGGCTGGGCCATGGAGCCTATCGGCGTCCTCGACGGCGGGCTGGTCATGCTGCAGGCGCGCCGCTTCGATCTGCTGCTGACGACGCGCGAAGTGCTGACGCCCGAGCAACGGGCCGATCTCGTCGAGTGGTCGCCCGGCGTCGCCAAGCTGCCGTTCTTTGCGCCGGCCTCGCCGCAATTCGCGCAGCGCCATCCGGAGTGGACGCGCAGCTTCTGGCGCCAGTTCTGCCAGGCCGTGCGGCGGCTCGAGCCCGACATCCGCCCGGCCGAATGCGGCACCGTGCCGGCGACCGCCTGGCGCTAGGGCTTCCCCCCTGCCCAGCGGCGGCGCGATTCCTACACTCGGGCCATGCCCCGCCTGCTGTTCCTGGCACTCGCCAGTGCCCTGGCCTCGCCCGCTGCCTGGGCGCTGGACTGCCCGCAGCCGCTGCGCATCGGCTTCAGCGATTCGCCGTTTCCGCCCATGATCAATGGTCAGGGTCCGGGCTTTGCCGACCCGCCCGGCTGGGCCTTGCAGGCCATGCGTGTCGCCGCCCAGCGCCTGGGCTGCGACGTCGAGCCGCAGCGCATGCCCGGACGGCGCATGTCCTTGCTGGTGGAGCAGGGCGAGCTGGAATTCGTGCTCTTCTTCGGCGCCACCGCCGAGCGCCTCAAGGCCATGCGCTTTCCGCTGGACGCCGCGGGCCGGCCCGATGCCAGCGTGGCGCCCTTGATGGGCCATCTCGTCTTCTACGCCCTGCCTGGTTCGCCGCTGGCGCGCGGTGGCGGCGGCTGGGACGGCACGACGCTGGCGCCGGAGCTGCGCGTCGGCGCCGTCGTCGGCACGGCCCAGGAGCAGCTGGCCCGCGAGCGCGGCTGGCGCATGGAGACGGCCAGCACCTTTGCCGGCGCGCTGCAGATGCTGCAGGCCCGCCGCTTCGACGTGCTGCTGTCCACCCGCGAGACCTTGACGCCGGAGATGCGTGGCATTGATCTGGTCGAGATTGCCCCCGTCGTGCACTACCAACCCTACTTCGTGCCCGCCAGCCCGCGGCTGTGGGCTGCCAACGCCGACTTCGTTCGCGCTTTCTGGCGTGAGGCCTGCCTGGCCGTGCGCCGCGTCGCGCCCGACGCACGGCCGGTGGATTGCGGCCAACTGCCGCCCCCGCCGGCGCGGCGCTGAGACCACCCCATGTCGCGCTGGCGCTCCCCTCTTTGTGCCGCGGCCCTGGTCGCCTGGGCTGCGCAGGCGGCCGCCCAGGCCTGCCCCGAGTCGATCCGCCTGGGCTTCAGCGACCGCGCCGCGCCGCCGGGGCTGCTCGGCAATGGCCCGCAGTTCGCCGATCCACCCGGCTGGGCCGTCGTGGCCGTGCGCGACGTCAGCCGCCGCATGGGCTGCCCCGTGGAACTGGTGCGCCTGCCGGCCCGCCGGCTCAGTGCGGCCCTGGCCCAGGGCGAGGTGCATTTCGCCCTGGCCTATGGCGTCACGCCGGAGCGGCTGAAGACCTATGCCTTCCCGCTCGATGCCCAGGGCCGGCCCGACAGCGCCTGGGCCGTCGCCTTCGGCCACCTGGCCCTGTTCAGCCGCGCCGGCACCTCGCCGGACCCGGGCTGGGACGGCATGCAGCTGCCGCGGCACTGGCGCGTCGGCGCCCTGGGCGGCTCTATCCAGGAGGCCATGGGCAGGGACAGGGGCTGGACGGTCGAGCCCATCGGGGCCTTCGACAGCGAGGTGGCCATGCTGCAGGCCCAGCGCTTCGACGTGCTGCTGACCGTGCGCGAGGCGCTGACGCCCGAGCAGCGCGCCGAACTCGTCGAGTGGACGCCGCTGGCGGCCCTGGAGCCTTATTTCGCGCCGGCCACGCCGGCCTTCGTCCAGCGGCATGCGGCCTGGACGCGCGCCTTCTGGGCCGAGCTCTGCCAGGCCACGCGGCGCCAGAGCCCGGAATCCCGCCCGGTCGACTGCGGCGTCGTGCCGCCCGCGCCCCGCCGCTAGGGCTTCTTTGTCCGAGCGATTGCCCCGGGCTTTGGGTGGCAATTGACGTGCACGTCAATTGAGGGGCCAAAATGGCGCATCTGAACGAACCACGGAGTCCCGTCATGTCCGACCCTATCGTCATCGTGTCCGCCGCCCGCACGCCCATCGGCGGCCTGCTGGGTGATTTCGCCGGCCTCGCCGGCTGGGAGCTGGGCGCCGTCGCCATCAAGGCGGCCGTCGAGCGCGCCGGCGTGCCGGGCGACTCGGTCGACGAAGTGCTGATGGGCAACTGCCTGATGGCCGGCCAGGGCCAGGCGCCCGCCCGCCAAGCCGTGCGCAAGGCCGGCCTGCCGGACTCGGCCGGCGCCGTCACGATGAGCAAGATGTGCGGCTCCGGCATGCGCACCTTGATGTTCGCCCACGACATGCTGGCGGCCGGCTCGGCCGAGGTCATGGTGGCCGGCGGCATGGAAAGCATGACCAACGCACCCCATCTGATGTTCGCCCGCAAGGGCATCAAATACGGCGCCTCGGCCGTCTACGACCACATGGCCCTGGACGGCCTGGAGGATGCCTACGAGCGTGGCAAGGCCATGGGTGTTTTCGCCGAGCAGTGCGTTGCCAAGTACAGCTTCAGCCGCGAGGCCATGGACCAGTACGCCATCACCTCCACCCAGCGCGCCAAGGCGGCCAACGAGAGCGGCGCCTTCGACTGGGAAATGGCCCCCGTGACGCTGAGCGGTCCCAAGGGGGACACCGTCATCAAGTTCGACGAGCAGCCCTTCAAGGCCAAGCTCGACAAGATTCCGTCGCTGAAGCCCGCCTTCAAGAAGGACGGCGCCATCACCGCCGCCACCTCGTCCAGCATCTCCGACGGCGCCGCCGCCCTGGTGCTGATGCGCGAGAGCACGGCCAAGGCCCGCGGCCTCGCGCCCATCGCCCGCATCGTCAGCCACGCCGTCCACGCCCAGGCCCCGGAATGGTTCAGCACGGCCCCGGCCGGTGCCATCCAGAAGGCCCTGGCCAAGGCCGGCTGGCAGGCCGGCCAGGTGGACCTGTGGGAAGTCAATGAAGCCTTCGCCGCCGTGACCATGGCCGCCATGGCCGAGTTCAAGCTGCCCCACGACATCGTCAACGTCAATGGCGGCGCCGTCGCCCTGGGCCACCCCATCGGCGCCAGCGGTGCGCGCATCGTCGTGACCCTGCTGGGCGCGCTCAAGGCCCGCGGCCTCAAGCGCGGCCTGGCGGCGCTGTGCATCGGCGGGGGGGAGGCCACGGCGCTTGCCGTCGAGATGCTCTGAGCCGAAGCGGGTCGGCCCAGTGGATTGACCTGGGCCGCCGCGGGGTACGCGGACCTGGGTGACACTAGGCGGCGCAACGCCTGCGCCTCTGAGGCCCTCCATGCTCGGCACCCACGACCTTCTGCTTTTTGCCGCCACTGTTTTCGTGTTGAACGCCACGCCAGGCGTGGACATGGCGTTGACGGTGGGCACGACGCTGCGTGCCGGATGGCGCCAGGGCGTGGCTGTGGTGCTGGGCATCAACCTGGGTTGCGTGTTTCATACCTTCGCGGCCGCTTTCGGGCTGGCCGCGCTGCTGGCGGCGTCGGCCGAGGCCTTCACCGTCGTGAAGCTGGTGGGCGCGGCCTACCTGCTCTACGTGGCTTGGGGCATGGCGAAGGCCGGCCTGCAGCGGCAGGCGCCGAGCGCTGCGGTGGAGGCTGCCGTGCCACCTTCGTTTGCACGCGGCGTCTGGCAGGGTTTTCTGACCAATGCCCTCAACCCCAAGGTCGCGCTCTTCTATCTGGCGCTGCTGCCGCAGTTCATCGACGCCGAAGCGCCGCACAAGACCCTGGCCTTCGTGTTCCTGGGCTTGTGGTTCGTCGTGCAGGGTGGGTTGTTCTCGCTGGTGCTGGTGCTGTTGACTGCCCTGGCGCGGCGCATGCCGGCCCGGCCTGGCCTCGGCCGCACGCTCAACCTCGGCGGTGCCGGCCTGTTCACCTTCCTGGCCGTGCGCCTGGCGCTGGCCGAACGTCACTGAAGCCCCCATGAATGTCCTCATCATCGGCGCCTCGCGCGGCCTGGGCCTGGAGTTCGTCCGCCAGTACCGCGCGGCGGGTGCCCGCATCACCGCCACGGCCCGCGACGAAGCGGCGCTGGACCGCCTGCATGCCCACGGCGCCCGCGCGCTGAAGCTGGACGTGGCCGACACGGCCAGCGTGTCGGGCCTGGCCTGGCTGATCGACGGCGAGGCCTTCGATGTCGTCGTCATCAACGCCGGCGTCTACGGCCCCAGCACCGCGGGCCTGGAGACGCCGACGGCGGAGGACTTCGATGCCGTCATGCACACCAATGTGCTGGCACCGATGCGGCTGCTGCCGCAGATCGCCGAGGCGCTGGCGCCCGGCGCACGCGTGGCCATCATCTCGTCCAAGATGGGTTCCATCGGCCTGCGGGCCGGCAGCTCGGGCTGGCTCTACCGGGCCTCCAAGGCGGCGGTGAATTCGGTCATGAAGGACGCGTCCCTGGCGCTGGCGGGCAAAGCGACCGTCGTGAGCTTCCACCCCGGCTGGGTGCGCACCGACATGGGTGGCGCCGGTGCCGACATCGATGCGAGCACCAGCATTGCCGGCATGCGCACGGTGCTGGCCAGCGTGAAACCGGCGGACACGGGCAGCTTCTTCAACTACGACGGGCAGCGTCTGGCCTGGTGAGGTCGCTGTAACCAACCCTTACCTCCGGGCCCTGCTGCGCCTGAGCTAACGTTTCGGTCCTGGCACTCCGATTGCTTGCTTTTTTGCAGGCGCCTGGTTTGACCACTGACACGCCCCGTTCGAGGGCCAGGAGGACTGAAATGGACATGCCCCTTGCCGAAGCCGATGTGACGACCCTGATCCGCGTGGGTGAGACCTGCGAGCGTCAGATCCGTTTCACGCGCGACGACATCGCCGCCTTTGCCCGCCTGACGGGGGACGCCAACCCCTTGCACTACGACGTGCAGGCGGCGCAGCGGGCTCGCCATGGCGAGATCATCGCCAGCGGCCAGCAGACCACGGCCATGATGATCGGCCTGGTGGCCAGCCACTTCTCGCGCAGCGACGACGGCGAAGATCGCGAGCTGCTGTGCCTGAACTTCAACTTCTCCTTCAAGGCGCCGGTGTTCGCCGAGCAGGACCTGCTGCTGCACTGGCGTGTGGCCACCGTGGAATGGAACGCCACGCTGGGTGGCTGGCTGGCGCATGTGGACGGGCGTGCGACGGTGCGCCACGCCCATCCCAGCGTCGTCGGCCGCGGCACCCTGCTGGTGAAGTCGGCCGGCTGACGTCGGCTATTTCGCGCCCCCCTTGGCGGGCGGCGCGACCTCGAAGCTGCCCACCAGCACCTGTTCGCCCTGGCTGGACAGGCGCAGCACGACGCGCTGGTCCTTCTGCGCATCGGTGCCGAAGCCGGTCGAGAACCACAGCATCAGCGTCGTGTAGGGCGAGACGATCTGCTGGTTGTGGCCGAAGAACTGGGCGCGCACCTGGTAGCGGCCGGGCTTGGCGCGGCGCAGCGAGAACTCCTCGGGCCCATAGCCCCCCGTGAAGTCGCGGCTCACAGCGCCACCCATTTGGGTGCGGTTGTTGCCGAAGTAGGCCTCTTCGCCATCGGGGTCGATCACATGCAGGTCGATGTCGGTGTTGTCGGCGTCCCAGCTCAGCACGGCGCGCAGGTCCAGCGGCAGGTTGCGCAGCAGGCGGGCGTCGATGCGCGAGCGGTCCAGGCGCGGGTTGCGGGCCAGGATGGCGTTCATCTCCCCGACGGCGATCAGGTCGATGTCGGCGAAGCGCGCGTCCCAGGGCTGGCTGGCGACATCCCACAGCAGCTCGACGGCACGCTGGGCCTGGCCGGCGCGCATCAGCGCCAGGGCGAGGTCACGCGAGGACTGCGGTTCATCGGGTGCCAGCTCGCGCACCCGCTCCAGCAGCGGGACGGCCACGGCCAGCTCGTCGGCCTGCAACAGGCGGTAGGCCAGGATGCGCAGCACGTGGCGGTTTTCCAGTTCCATCTCCGCCAGGTTGGACAGCACGCGCAGGGCGAGGGCTCGCTGGCCCTTGGCGAAGAAGATCTCGGCGGCGTCGAGGAAGAAGGCCGTGCTGGACAGATAGCCCGGGCGTTCGTCCAGGTAGACGCCGTAGCGGTCGGCGTCGCTCGCTTCGCGCAGGCGGCGGGCGTAGGCCGCGTTGGGCTCCCAGCGGCGCAGCGCGATGCCGGCCGTCGGCTCCGCGGAGCCTGCCTTGCCGGTTTCGCTGGCGAGCTTGCGCTCGGCACGCTGGTCGTCGCGGGCGACGGACCCCGCCCGTGCCGCCGCCGGCGCCGGCGCCGGCACAGGCGCGGGCATGGGCAGGGCCAGCGGGACGGCAACACGGGGCTCGGCGATGGGGACCACCGGGATCAGCATTTCGTTCGCCGCAGGCTTGGCAGAAGGGGGCGGTGCGGTGAGTGCAGGGGCCGGCGCCACCTGCGTGACGACTGACGGTGCAATGGCAGGCGTCCTCACGGCGACGGGCTCCTGCTTGGGCGGCTCGCTGCGGAAGGTCTGCTGCCACCAGGCCTGGCGCTCGGCGAAGCGGCCGGCCAGGTCGTCCAGATGGGCCTCGCGGCTGCGGCCGCGCTCGGCACCGCGCTGGGCCAGTTGCTGCTGGTAGGCCGCGCGCATGCTGGCCGTCGGCGGCACGATCTCGTAGCGCACATAGTCGGCCAGGCTGTCCAGCACGATGAGGGAGGTCTCGCTGCTCAGCAGCCGGAACTGCTCGCCCAGGCGGCGGATCTCGGCGCGGTTGCGCTGGCGGTCGGCCTCCAGTTCGGCCACGCGCAGCTCGGCCCAACGCCGCGCGGCCAGCGGGATGGATTCATCGCCGTTGCCGGCGTTGGGTGTCGGCGCCACCAGCTCCAGGCTGCGTTGCTGGCGCTGGCCCTGTGCATCGACAAGCGTCAACAGCAGCCGGGCCTTGGGCGCCGTCAGGCGCGCGGCCAGCACCAGGCGGCCGTTCTCGGGCCAGGCGGACTGCGTCACGATGCGATCGGCGCCCTGGGCCTGGATGTCGGCCAGGCGCAGGCCGGGCTGGGTCAGGGCGGCCAGTGCGGCCGGCGCGTCGACGAGGTTGAGGTCGATGAAGCGGCCGCCGCGGCCCTCGGCCAGGCGACGCAGGCGCGGCGCGTCGAAGCGCGTGGCGGCGTTGATGGCGAACAGGGGCAGCCCGGCCACCGGCGGCTTGGCACCGTCGGGCCAGGTGACGAGGCCGTCGCTGAACAGCAGGGCCAGCGCGTCGCCATCCGGCCGCGCCGGAGCGAAGCCAGCCGCCCAGGCCGAGGCGCTGCTGGCGCCGTCATAGGCCAGGCCCTCCAGCACGCGGCGCAGGGCCGACCAGTCGCCGCCCCGGATATCGAAGCGCTGCACCGGTTCGGCGACGTTGCGGGCCACGGTCAGGTGCACGCGCAGCTGGGGCGCGGCGGCGAAGAGGGCGTCCAGCAGCGCGAACTCGCGGGCATGGTCGCGCTGGGCGCCGGAGCCCGAGGCATCCCAGACCAGATGGACCTCGCGCGGCAGCCGCGCCGGGCCGGTGGCAAGGTCGACGGGCAGCTCGGCGTAGGCATAGGCCGAGCCCGCATGGTGCTGAACGGCGAGGCTGTCGCCGTCGCGGCCCGTCCAGCTCATGGTCAGCGGCTGGCCGGGCTGCCAGTCGCTGCGCTTCAACTGCAGCCCGGCTTCACCGGCCTGGACCCAGCTCTCGGCGCCGGCGAGCGCGCCCGATGCCTGCGGCACGGCGCCGCCCTGGACGCCGAAGCGGCCCTCGAACTGGCCGACGGGCTGGCCGAAGTCCAGCGGCAGCGCGTACTGGAAGCGGCCGCTGGCATCCGGTCGCAGCGACTCGGCCAGCTGCAGCACGACGCGGCGCTGGCCGTTGGGCGGCAGCGGATAGATGCGCAGCTTGAAGCTGTTTCCCGCGGTGCGCTCCAGCAGGGCCGGGTCGACGCGGCGGCGCGAGATGTCGTCGAAAACCTGGCGGCCCTTGTCCTTGGGCACCGGCACGGCGCTGACCATCTCGCCGTTGATGTCCAGCGCGAAGCCGACGACGCTCTGGCCCTCGCCGAGCGGGAAGTCCAGCGTCGCCTCGAGCTGGCGCGGGTTGGGGTTGTGGACGACGAGCTCGATGCGCGTCTGCGCCTGGGTGCCGGCGACGGTGACCTGCACGGCGGCCTTGCGCAGCTGGATCGGCTGGCTGGCCTGGGGCACGACGAAGCGCGGCGGTGGCGGCGCTGTCGGCGGCGAGGGCTTGATGAGTGCTGACTCCGGCGGGCGGAGCGCGAAGGCGGCGGAAGCCGCCAGGGTCAACAGGGTGAGCAGTGAGCGAAGCGTTGTGGCGGAAGGCATGAAGGAACTCCGTGACCGGTGACCTCTGCTTCTACGGGGGCGGCGGGAAAACGGGGTGAACGATCTTGCGAACTGCCAAGTCGACAATAGCGACATCCCAAAACGTTGTCGGAAAGCGCCACCCATGCTCCTCCCCGAAGACCACCTCGCCGTACAAGACGCCATCCGCGCCTTCGTGCAGGCCGAGATCGCCCCCCATGCCGCGGCCTGGGACAAGAACCACCATTTCCCGGCCGAGCAGCTGAAGGGGCTGGCCGCCCTGGGCTGCTATGGCGTGGCCGTGCCCACCGAATGGGACGGCGCGGGCCTGGACTATCTGGCCCTGGCCGTCATCCTGGAAGAGATCGCCGCGGGCGACGGCGGCACCAGCACCGTGGTGAGCGTCAACAACTGCCCGGTCTGCTCCATCCTGATGGCCTTCGCCAACGACGAGCAGAAGGAGCGCTTCCTGAAGCCGCTGGCGCGCGGCGACATGCTGGGCGCCTTCTGCCTGACCGAGCCGCATGTGGGCTCCGAGGCCGGCGGCCTGCGCACGACCGCCGTGCGCGATGGCGACGATTACGTGCTCAACGGCGTCAAGCAGTTCATCACCAGCGGCAAGCACGGCGACGTCGCCATCGTCATGGCGGTGACCGACAAGGCCGCCGGCAAGAAGGGCATCAGCGCCTTCGTCGTGCCGACCAATGCGCCGGGCTACACGGTCGCGCGCATCGAGGAGAAGATGGGCCAGCACAGCAGCGACACGGCCCAGATCCTGTTCGAGAACTGTCGCGTGCCGGCTGCCAACCGCCTCGGCGAGGAAGGCCAGGGCCTGAAGATCGCGCTGTCGGGCCTGGAGGGCGGGCGCATCGGCATCGCCTCGCAAAGCGTCGGCATGGCGCGTGCGGCGTTTGAGGCAGCCCTGCGCTACAGCAAGGACCGCGTCACCTTCGGCCAGCCCATCTTCAACCACCAGGCCATCCAGTTCAAGCTGGCCGAGATGGCCACGCAGATCGAGGCCGCGCGCCAGCTGATCTGGCATGCCGCCAGCCTGAAGGACGCCGGCCGGCCCTGCCTGAAGGAGGCGGCCATGGCCAAGCTCTTCGCCAGCGAGATGGCCGAGAAGGTCTGCTCGGAGGCCATTCAGATCCACGGCGGCTATGGCTACCTCAGCGACTTCCCGGTCGAGCGCATCTACCGCGATGTGCGCGTCACGCAGATCTACGAGGGCACGAGCGAGGTGCAGAAGATCCTGATCGGGCGCGCGCTGGCCAGCTGATTGCCGAAAACCTGCGGCCCTTGCACGAAACCGCCATTCGCTGAGCCCGGGGTGCGCCGCGGCGCCCTGCGCTGCCTAGCATCGCGCCGCCATGTCGCTGACGACGTGGCCCGCCGGTGCCCTCCGTTGCCATCGGCGGCCCCCCGTCCGCCGTTGCAAGGAGCCGTGCCATGCCGCACCCCAATGCCCGTCATCTTTCGCTGAATCGCCTGGCCCTGGTCGCCGTGCTGGCCGCAGCGCCCGCCCTGGCCCAGGCCGACGCGCTGCTGTTGCGCCTGCGCCACGCCGGCGCCAGCCAGATCGAACTGTTGCATGCCGAGCGCGGTGCTTTTGCGGCCCAGCCGGTGCAGTCGGATGCTGATGCGCAGGCCGGCGACCTGGTGCTGGTGGGCCGCGACGCCCAGGGCCGCGAGTTGTTCCGCCGCGCCGTGAAGAGCCCGGCGACCCTGCATGCCGAGACCTTCGACCCGCGCACCGGGCGCATCGTCGATGCACGCACGGTGGCGCGCGAGGGCGGCGTGGTGGAACTGCGTGTGCCTGACGCGGTGTCACTCGCCAGCGTGGATGTGCTGGAGCGCCAGGCCGCCCATGCCCAGGCCCTGCGCGAAGGCCGCGCCACGGCTGCTGCCGAGACGCAGACGCCGTTGCTGCGCCTCAGCCGCTCCGACATCGATGCGGCTGCCGCGACCCGCCTGCGTGCTGCCGCCGCGCCCAGCGGCTCGGCCTGGCTGTGGCAGAGCGGCGCCACCGGCGAGCGCATGGACATCGTGCTGATCGGCGACGGCTACACCGCGGCCCAGCTGGGCCAATGGCAGGCCGACGCCGCCAAGGTGGCCAACGGCCTGCTGGCCGACCCGCTGTTCGCCGCCCACAAGCAGCAGTTCAATGTGCGCCGCGTCGACGTGGCCAGCGCCCAGTCCGGCGTCAGCGAGGGCGGCGTCACGCGCAACACGGCCCTCGGTGCGGTGGTGGGCTGCTACGGCATCGCGCGGCTGGTGTGCGCCAACGAGACGACGGTGATGTCCACTGTCGGCCAGGTGGTGCCGGCCGACGGCCGCGACATCGTCATCGTCGTGGCCAACACCCAGACCTATGGCGGCGCCAGCTTCGGCGTCATGGGCACGATGAC